>Ga0214542_1000480_pt1 | contig 72274 bp, 33 predicted proteins | sample CNSS1metaG_FD_160096 | JGI IMG/M metagenome (GOLD analysis project Ga0214542, IMG submission 160096) | Root nodule microbial communities from cowpea collected in UCLA plant growth center, Los Angeles, California, USA - CNSS1 | ecosystem: Host-associated > Plants > Roots > Nodule | place: USA...
ACGAGTGGATGTTCAAAGGGGCCGTTTACATGAACTGCTCGGATTACAATGATGAGATGGAAAGTAGAAATGTGGGTCCCATCATTCATGCCAAATGCTTATCAGAGAACTCAATGTTCACCAATTTGGTAAGAGACCTGTTATGATATAGATATCTTTCATTTTGTTATACTTTAGGTAGTAATTTGATTGGAGTATTTTTTTTGCAGGGTAATGATTAATGGTTTGCCTCCATAGCATTGCCCAATGGTGTAGTCGGAAGCTTACCAAGGGTATCCACCCAGTTTCACATTGCATACTAAATTTTGATGATCCTTTATACTCAAAATTTATTGCCTCTAACTGGTTCTTAGAGCGGTTAAACAAATTTTGTGCTCCTTTTTGGTTATTGTACTTTTACCCGGGAAAAAAATTGCGTAGTGTTCAACTATATAATTGAGCTAAACTTAATCGTCGATAGTGCATTTAACATATCTGGCGATAATCACTAGGCAAATAACTGTGCCCATGGTAATCCAAATATACGATAACGTTATCTGCAGCAACAAAAAAAACCACGATCTTAATTTCCCTCGTTATTTTCCGTAGTTAAATTTGTTAAGGAGGGATTGAAAGTAACTACTCTCAGTTGGATGCTCCCATCCCAACAAAGTGTGACGTTAAAACAATTTTCATACCTTAGGCGATTTTCATCCCATCTAAGTTTCTAGTCACCCCTTTTTTCACTGTATATATGTGTTAATAATTTCTCCACCTCTGGATAAAAATCAAATACTTAAATAGTTGAATGGTTACGTATTGATAAGTTCATTCATTCGATGTTATTTACTAGTTTTTTCCTCAAAAAACATTATCTCTCATGCTGTTGCACGCAACATGGAACCATTGAACATTGTTATCTGATAGTTAACCATGTTTCCATTGTGCAAAGCTAATTTTAGCCATTGGATATATTTTGGTTTTAAAATTTATAGTTGATATTTTTTCCATTTTCCTTCACCCCACCACGACCACGACCTTTTTTTTTCTTTTTTTAATTTGCCCTTCAACAATCTTCTTTATTTTTTTTTTTGGCAAAGTTTCTCTCCACCTAAGATTTACCTTCTTTTCTTTTAATCTTTGGCGAACTTTCATTTCCAACTCTAACGAATGCTTTTTGATTTGGACTGGACTAGCGAGATAGTATTTATATTCATCCTTAACTGATGTCTTCACCGTCAATGTCACTGGTGAGAGCGTAACCATAAAGCAAAAACTTCAATCCTCTTTGTTCATTTTTGCAGTGGAAGCTGGTGCATGGGGGCAGCGGTGGGAGTTGCGGGGAACTTGGAAGGAAGAAGGGAATATAATGCCTTTTTTTTTTCTGGGGTCCTTCTCTCTCACAAATGTACGCTAATTTTTTTTAATACAAGTTTTAGATAATGTTCTTTGTTTTTGGTGATGAATGTTGAGTGTTTTGGTCGATTGGTCTGGTAATGGTTTAGTTTGTAACATGTTTGGGTAATTTTAATTATTTATTGTTTGTGTTATGGGTGATAATTTGCGGTGGGTATTCTCAACTTAATGGCTTTACTCAACGATGGAAGAAGATGAAACAATTCCTCTTTATCTCTGTATATGTTCGCACACAGAATATTATACTTGATTTAATTCTAACAACATAATCGTAGGTGCGAGACAGTGCCAAAATAATCTAATCAAATCCTTTTGGATTTGGAGCGGTGAGATAGTATATGTTATTTGTGTTCTGAACGATGGATTTGTGTTGGGTGGTATTCTCGGTTTGACAACTTTACTCAACAATGAGGAGTTATTTTTTCATCCAAATGGTGCAATTTCTTTATGGAATTATAAAAGAAAAATTATGTAACTCTTTAAAAAAAATTTGAGACCAAAGTCATGTCAACTTGACAAAAATTCATTACTAAAGAAAATTTACATTAAAAGTAGTTAGCAAAGTTATAGTATATTATATTTACAAATATTTAAGTAATTTATTATGTGAAATAAAATAAATTTGACTTACTTTTATTAATTATGTTTTGAATTTTAGCATATAATTAAGACTAAAATAAAAATATAAATGCATATTAAATAGGAAAATATCGTTTATATATTATAAAGAAATATATATTCAACGTTATTCAGCTCAAGATTAAAACCACGATAGAGGGAATTTTAAAATCTTCTAAGATGCTTTGGATTTTTCGGTTCCTAATGTTAAAAATAAATAATAAAATAATAAAAAAAAAAAAAAAAAAAAGTAAAAAAAAAAAAAATAGTGTAAATTGATTTCTTAAATTCTGAAGCCCTCAATTTCTATAAACGTTGTGGAGAGAGTCTGACGGTAGAAAATATTCTAATTTATGATATAATTAGAAGGTTTAATTAATCGTATAGTACTCAGTTTGGGGTTAGTATGTCAAATAGGTACCCGGTTTTAAAAAAGTGTCAATTGCATTCCAACTTTTAAAAATTGCTTCAATTAGGTCCCTTTCAGACAGAATTGACTAACGCCGTTAGTCAACGTGCCACGTGTCAATATGTGATTTTTTTGATTTTTTAAATTTTTTTAAATTTTAAAAAAAAATTAAAAAATGCCACGTGTCAAGTCCCTGTGTATGACACGTGGCATTGCAATGCCACGTGTCAATATCATTATCAGATGTCATAATGTTGATTTCGATTTAGTCCCCATTTATATTTTTTCGTTTCAATTTAGTACCTACTTATGTGTATTTGATTCAATTTTGACCTAATATTTTTTAATAATTAAAATATTTTTTTATAAAATTAAAAGTAATTAAGTATAAAAGTTTTACAAAAATTAAGTATTTGATATTTATATTAAAATTTAGTGGTAAAAGTCATTTTATTAAGTCATTTTTAATAAAAAAAATTACTATAACATTCATACCAATAGAAATTTTGATTTAAAATTAGTAAGAGACAATATTATTTTATTTAAAAAATAAAATAAAAATTAACAAAACATGAGTACTTAATAAAAAAGTAATTAATAAAATAATATGTTAAAAAGTCATTTTTAATAAAAAATATTAGTATAATATTTATACAAATAATAAATTTGGTCTGAAATTGAGAGAAACATTATAAATATTAGTACTTAATTTTGTAAAAATATTTATACTTAATTATTTTTAATCTTATAAAAAATGGATTACAAAAATATTTTAATTATTAAAAAAAATTGGGACAAAATTGAATCAGAGACACATACTTAGGTACTAAATTGAAACAAAAAGACATATATGGGGACTAAATCGAAATCAACACAATGACATCTAATAGTGACATTGACACGTGGCATTACAATGTCACGTGACATTACAATGCCACGTGGCATTGGCAATGCCACATGTCATACACATGAACTTGACACGTGGCATTTTATTTTTATTTTTAAATTTTTTAAAAAAAGATTTAAAAAATTTAAAGAAAAATTAAAAAAAAAAACAAAAAAAAACCACATATTGACACGTGGCACGTTGACTAACGGCGTTAGTCAACTCTGTCTGAAAGGGACCTAATTGAAACAATTTTCAAAAGTTGGGATGCAATTGACACTTTTTTAAAACCGGATACCTATTTGACACACTAGCCCCAAACTGGGTACTATACGATTAATTAAACCTAATTAAAATCTAACCAACAAAGGCAAAAGATAGAATTTAAGGTACATAGATGAGTTTATGATTATTGAAGACTGTTGCGATAATGTTGAATAGTTATTAGAGTACCACAAGAATGATTACATCTTTAGTCTACTACGGATAATGATATTTTTATAATTAAATTGTTTAATCTATAATGATATTTTGATAATTTTTTCTTATAATCTAAGATGATATATTTTAAGTTATTTTAGAATGTATAAAAATGAAAATAAAAAAATATAAAATATCAATTAAAAGATATCATCTTAGATAAAAATAGATAAAATTTAGTTATTATTTATTGATACGGTTATGAGAGTAGATGTATTCCAGTTCTGGCTCCACCATAAACCTTCTACTCAAACACTCTTCGTCCTTCACCTCGCATTCCTCTGACCCTATCAGCTGCAGCATGCATGAGATTAATTACATTTAATTAGGTCAAATAAATGGAGAATGAATATGATTAGAGGAGATTAAACAGATGGTATATCTTTACTTCCATGTCATCGACCTTCATTTTTTTCTCAGCTATATCAAGTAGCTCAAACCTTGGAGAAAAACAAGTACCATGGAAACAACGTTGTTTTGTTTGTACAAGGAAACGTGCAGAAGCTAAGGAGGAAAGAGCAAGAAGAGAGACAAAGAAGATAAGCTGTTGCTGCTTCATTGTTGAAGGGTACTCTGAGAAACCAAAGTTTATATATGCCTCTACCATGGTGGAAGAAGGGAATAAATAAGTCCAACAATTAACCCACTACTTTAAAATCAACTTTTCAATTTTTTTTTTCATTTTTTAGTTTAAATTTGAGATCTCACTAAAACTAATCATCTAATTCTAGTTATAATAAAAACATGTTGGTTTATGGACACTATGTATGGGAACACTTACACTTTCACACACTTTTCTTAACTGCCCTACCCATTTCAACTTACTATAACGCCTTATTTTAAAAAACCTAAGTCTTTTATGTTAAGTATATCTACTTCGCAAAACAATTTAACAGATTTTTGAATATAATTAAATTCATCTATAATCTATATTATTTTTAAAATTAATCTTACTAATATATTAGGTTTTCTTAATTTCTATATAATTAATTGATTAAGTAAAAAAGAAGACTTTTAAAAAAGCAATAAACAATTATCTTGACAATTTAAGGAGATAATTAGCTTAGTAGAAATACTGAATACTATAAAATTTGATTGAGAAAAGATAGATTAGAGAACAATTTCTTTCAAAACATTTGTTCTTTTTATGATTTAAATATGTTTTTAATTTCTAAATTTTGATGTGAGATTGAAATTCGTTTTTGTTCGAAATTTTGTTACATTTTAGTCTCCAAATTTTTAAAATGAATGGATATAGTATTTTTACCTATTTATGTTAAATATTCTTGACGTGTCAACGCATTTCATACTAGTATTTGAGTTGTTTACACTACTTAACACATTTTTACTATTATAAAAGAATAATAGAAGAAGGAATATTGAACAAAAATATAACAAACTTTGCTTTATTGAATTGAATGATTACAATAGAAGTCTACTTTCATTTATATAGAGAAATTAACCCTAAACTTGAAATTCTAAATCATTTATATAACAAAAAAGATAGAGTGACAACTATCTTGATTATTACAGCTTTCCTTTACAAACTTAATGTGGTGCATAAATACAAGGAGAATCCACTACATTGAGTTTGGAATGTATGAACAAGAACCGATTGGAAAAGAGTGGTTTAATTAGAGCATCAAACGATTGATTTGCGGTAGGAATATGATGCACGTGAAGCTTTTTAGATAAAACCTTTTCTAACAAAGAAAATATCGATTTCCATTTTGAGAACGAAGAATTGGATTGTGGGTGACACCTACAACACTTTGATAATAATAACACAAAGTTGGAACTAAAAAAGAAAATGACGATTATGTAAGAAGAGTTTGGTTATTCTTCTATAATATTCATTTCAAGGGTGATTAGAATCGCGTTTGATACATCAACAAAATTTAATATAATTAAATTTAAAAAATTATATTCATTTATTTTTAAAATTTAAGATAATAATATACTAAAGTTCCATACAAGGTTAGAGAATAAAATATATTTAACTCATTTTTATTTTAGTTTTAATATATAATTATCGGTTCTTGTAAGAAGAATATGTACAATTTAGCAACCTTCTTATAAAAATGAATACAAACGTTATTCAAGATTTTATGAAAAGGTTCAGAGGTAGTATATTATTTGTTTTTTTTTTTCTATTTTCTTTTCTATCATTTTTACTTCTATTATATCGCCTATCTTTTTTTCATTTCTCATATCTCTTTTTTTTCTCTCTTCTGTATCTCACTTTTCTGTACAAATTCTTGGTATAAATACAATTATATATACTTTTGGTCTTTAATATACATGGGTACCCTTAATCTTGTAACATTGAGGAGATCCAATATCATGACATTTTGTCATGTTAGAATTAATGTGACCACAATGAACAATTGAGTGGAGTTATTACTCAGTATGTACTCTCTTTTTATTTCTTCATACTTTATAATAGAAATGTAAAGGTGAAAAGGAAAAAGTACAGATACATATCTATATTATTTGTAGAGGATATTCGGGGATAAGCACCAAAATTATATTTTAGTGGTATTTATATATTTATTCCATTAAACCTTTTTATCTTGCTCCATCATTTACCAACCCAGCAACGGTAGGTGACAAAAAAATTGTCAACTATAAAAAGAATAGAGACACTAATTTTGCATTAGAATTACTTTTCGTTTTAGATAAGTAACCGAGACTATGAGATTTTTTTTAAAATGGTTGTTTATGTTAATCAAATTCAAGTTTTTCCTTTAATTTAAAAAAATGAAAATTTATATAAATTTGTCCATAAGTAATTATTTTTAAATTAACTTAATTAATATACGATCGTTTAAAACTGTTTCATTATTTTTTACCTTGACATGAAATTGAGTATCGAATAAAATCAAGGAAAGTAAAAATAAATAAATAAAAATAGATACTTCCATGATTGAAATTTTGTTAGTCGTCATATTTCACGTCATTGTTAAATGGGTTGAAGAGATTTTGCACGCTAGTGTTATGACTTTCATCCTAAGAAAAAAATGGTTCGATCTATATTTCTATAGAAATTAAAGTTATGTTTTGCCATACGGTCTATTTCCACTTCATTCTTTCTCATTTCGTCTATCAATTTTTTTTTAATTAATTAAATTTTAATTATTTTTAAAACTGCTCTAGGAACGTGATTCTGGAGAATGCAAAATGAAAACCTGAAACATGCATAGTCTGTAATATTGTCTGTTGTCTATGTATTTTCACAATTCTTTACTTAGACCCAACAAATTAACAAGTGATCCAAACTCCATACATCGACTAAATACATTTCAACAGCTTATTAGATAAAATAACACTTTAATGATGTAATAATATAAGAGCAAAGAAGGTAAAAAAAAAAAACAGGACATTCAAAGCACAGTATTCCTTGGAGCACAGGATTGACTAATATAAAACCTCCAATCGGAAGTAGCATTAAATTCTGAAGATTCTACACACAAGATGCAAACTTTTCCAGAAGCATACAAGAGTTTGCAGTATTGAAGCAGAACCACTCGTGACAAAGGTGTGAATATTTGAAAATGATGATTTGCCTGAAACAGTTGTATCAACTTAAAACATTAATTACCTGCAGCTGAAATGTCTGAGAGTGCTCTGGAGCTCATCATTGGGAATGAGTCGCAAATGAGAGAGAGGATAATTATGGTCATAGGATTCCCAAATTCTCTCTTTTATTTTCATACTTGCATTTTAAAAACCTTTAAAATCTGAATTACACTCCCAAAGCTTCTTAAACACGCTCTAATTGAACCAAAGATGAAAGATGCAAGAACATGGAATCTATAAGAATAGATCATTATTACAAGAAAAAAAAAATCATTGTCTAACTATTTCTCTGCATCTCATATTTTACAACAGTGCCTTTGGTCAGCTAGTATACCGTGTCTCAAGTCATCTAAGGTACTATCAAACTAACCATACAGAACTTACATGGATCCACGAAAAAAGCTTTCACCTTGTAAAGTTTAATTTCTTCTATTATCGAAAGAGGTAAAAGAAATTAAGTGTAAAGCTGGAGTGAAGTATATAACCTATCCTATTGAAGATGTATCACTACTATAGTCACTATATGCTGCAGGAAAGCTAATCTACATAGAAACCAGAAAGCAACATATGTCAAAAAAAGAGATGGACAAGTGGCTCCCATTTTACCTCCGACAACAACTCATATCATAACCAATAAAGAAGCTGCCATCTCGCAGATTAAACGTGAAATTTGTAAAAGTCAGGTAACTGTCTACCAGGACAGGCAATGCAATTTTATCTGTTCAAAGGTTCTAACTGAACTTCCATTCTCCCAGAAGGTAGTGACTCTTTATCTGCAGTTGTTCTAGTTGAGCTCAAGAGATCAACTGAATCATCTTCCTCAAGATTACCAAACACCCAATTGCTTTTTGCAGATACCTGCTTCTTTATGCGCTGCTTTTCCTGGTATTCTAAATAAATAACAATCAAAGCACCCACTAAGAACCAAATTGCCATAGCCCAATTGAGTCCACGGGCATTTTCCACATCATACCTGTCTCCCAGATGCTTCATCCCAGTAAACAGTGCCGCGATGCCAACAACAATGGCACATCTACCAACAAATGCGTGGAAATATTCCCAAATAACCCTCTTGAAGGGTGCTTGCTCCCCATTTGCTGGCTTTTGAGGCCTTAAGAAAGCATTTACTGGCTGTATACAGGCAAAAAATATAGTAGCTAATCCAAATTTCACATGTGTTGAGCGGACATAAAACCCTCTAAGCTCAGCAACAGCAAAAAGAAGGGCAAGTAAAACAATTATTAGCCCTGAGTATTGTAAGTAAACATGAATCCGGAACCATCCGTCACCTTTAAGATGTTTTAAGTATCTGGCGGCCAATATCCCTCCGGGAAACAGGATACCCCATGCAACAAACATCATAAATCCATGCACAGCCAAAACAGGAAGCAAATCCTGTTCCGCTTCAGCTGACCCACGCATCAGTTGTACACGGATAGGCCTATTACTTGTACTGGAATGCATATTCCTATTAGTAAGATGGTCATTAGTCCATTTAGCACCCATTGCCCAAACAACTTTGAGTGGAGATGTGGGATCAATAATATTTTTACACTCTACCCTCTTTTCCCGCCTACAAGATGGATCCAAGGGACGCGTAAACTCCAAAGTAATGATGCCATTTTCTGTTTTACACCTCACATGTGTCAAATTCTCCCGTGTAAGATGCAGGCTTAAAGCGTCTTTTCCATCAATCCAGTAAGTGTTTACATGTCCAATACCAGATTCATCCACCCAACCCACATACACATAGCTGTTCACCATTCCACTTCCAAATCCTATGGCAAGATAACCACTTTTTTTCTCGCCACGAGCTGCAATAGATATGGAATCCTTTGACAATGACCAAAAGAAAGTAACCTGTTGATCATCCAAAATGACACTGTTATTATACATATCTGATAAACCCCCATCAACAACCTCAACCCTCCAACCCATTTTCTGGTCATACAATGAATGGTAGTAGATGTTATCAGGAGTGTTCCTGTCAGGAGCCCAGACTAATTCTGTAGGACTTCCTTGAACTCCATGGGCCTCTGGACCTCCAGCATAAATAGTCTCAGTCTGATTCCTCGTCGTTGCATTTCCACCAAGCGGATCTGAAGTAATATAAAGAGCAACATCATGCCCAGCTTGGATGGAAAACTTGACTGGAACCCCTCTTTCCACTCTCAAAACAGGAGCTTCCTTTTTGTTGATGTAAAGAACCTTTGCAGGATTTGGAGGGTTGGGGTAATGCATTGCCGGAGCCGAAGATACCACCAGCGGATTATTGCCATCTGCAATGATAACACCTTGATCTTGTTTATCTTCGGCATCCAAGGGTCCAATACAGTCATTCACATGCTCCGAGACATTCAAAAACAAATGACCATAATTTACAGCCCCGTGATTCTGAGGAAGATAGTAAGGATTAATAGTATCAGGAGGCTTAATAGGCCCCAAAGCCCAAATAACCTTCATATTTGCAGTATGATTCACAGGGCGATCATACTTTCCACTAACCTTAGTCAAATGCCATCTGTATCTAACGAAGGACACCCCATCGCTCCTATGCCCATAAACCAACATTGAATTGTTTACTAAACCCACCCCATCAGGCCCTTCATAAACTGAATCAGGACAAACCCCTTGAGCAACTCCATCAACATTTTTCGCACACTCACTATACTTCGTAATGAAAAAATCATCCACAAAGGGTGCACCATCTTCCTTAAACCCTGCGACGGCAACATCGCCACCAATCATGAGATCAGAGTCTTCGGCACTGGGTTCAGCCCATCCAAAAGCCATGTAATCGGTGATCCCAATCGCAGCCTCCAACCCAATTTCAAGAGAATCCTCAGACACATTCAAACTCCACCTCAACCTGAAATTCTTCGACAAAACCTTGCAATTCTCGAACACCGTCGGAGGCGGCTTCGCCGGAGCGTCCCCACGAAGCACGACGTGGCCGAAATCAGAAGCGGCGCTGCGATCCCATACGGCGAGGACGTTGATCATGCTCCACGTAACATTGCTCAGCAAATGCACATCTAAGGTGGAGTTCTTATAGGTTCCGTGCAATCCGTCGTTGGAAACAATAAATCCGGCGGTAAGATTATCGAAACCAGTACCCGGCGCACCCCACCAGTGGACGTCGGAACCGGGAAGCATGTCAAATTGGGAAACCCTAAAGGAGCAATCGTCTGTGATTTTCAGAGATCCTCGAAGCTGGTGCTGAACCAACTCGAACTGGGACTCCGAATCGACGAGGGAGCTGTTCCGAGTGCAATTCGGAGCAGGATCCGCATACCGGAACAACAACAACAAGTGGAAGAGGAAGAGAAGAAAGAGGGATCTGCGAAGCATGAGGGGTGCAAATGTTGCACTGTCACGCAAATCGTGTGGATCGGAATCCACGGTGACGAACAGTGCAGGAGAGGGTGGTGATTGCGTTGTTTATGCGCCGTGAAAGGGTTGAAGTAGATCAGACGTTTGTGTAATTGCTCCAGGTAAAGAAATGAAGAATGTTTTACACGTTTTAAGGAGTGAAAATGGAGTTCTATTGTATTGTATGCATCACTGTCCCGTGGAATGGATCTGACGCAGTTGTCCTTACTCAGGGGTTTACTTGATTCCTACTTTGTAGTATTCGAATTCTGATTTTTTTTTCTTTCTATATACGTTTCATTTTATAATTTTAATTAGGTTAAAATTCAGAAATTTAAAATAAATATTTTTTAAAAATCAATTATCTAAAATTAAATATGATTCTTTTGAAAAAAAAAAAAGTATATTTAAAAAGAGACAAACACGCGATTAAAACAAACACTCTGTTTCTTTTATTAAAAAGAAAAAACCTTTTAAAACAAATAATAACAAACAATTCTGTTTCGGGTGTAGGGACCAAGAGCCTACTAAAGAGCCTCTTCAAGCTTACTCTACTTCCCACTGCAACGATAACTTCTCCCTGAAAATTCACTCCTTAGCTCGATCGGCTGGGATGATCGGGGTACCTGTCTAAAAGGCTCTGATGCTTAAGTCAGTAAAGAATCGATCGGTGTATCAGTACAGCTACTGTAATAAATGCGAATTTAAGATCTTCATCAACCTACCTTTGGACCCTATTTATAGTTTTCGGTGTGGGCCTGTGATTAAGGTTACTTAATCACGGCCCAATGATCCTTTAATCAAGATTACTGACTCGTTTAAAGTTACTTAACCCGATTGACTGGCTGTTTGACCGTGCGACCGATGGCCGCTTGACTGGATTATTTATACTTCGTTTTTAACAAGTGAATGATTCGTGTATGGCTGACCGACCGACTACGGAAGTCTAGAGATTGATCAACCGACGGTTGGTTCATTGATCGCCCTTTGTTATGGTTAGGTGCTATTCGTGCTTGTCCGATCGACCAATGAAAGACTACCGATGGACCGATGGGTTCTGACTTATTTGTTTAACCGTGGTTGGCTTTTAACTTATTTATTTAACCGTTTGACCGATGGTCCAACAGTTTGTTCATCAGCCGTTCGACCGATGGTACGTGATTTGTTCGTTTGGCCGATGGTCCTACATTCTACTCACGAGCCGTTCGACCGGTAGTCTTTGAGCGATGCTACGTGGTTTGCTTGTAGAACCAATTGACCGATGGGACGTACAGTACAAATTTCGTTCTATCTCAACTATTTAATATTTTAACTTTTTATTTATCTCTCATTTAGGAGAAAAATGAGTTGAAATTGTTTCCATAACTCTTTTTTTGTATTGTCTTTATTGTACTTTCAACCTATATTTTAAAATATTTAACATAATTTAAAATATGAAAAGTTAGTATATTTTAAAAATTTACAAAAATCTAAATTTAAAAAGATAGTAAGATAAAATCAATTCATACATACTTAATAATAACAGAAGAAAAAGTACGGAACAAAAACATAATAAACTCTGTTTTGTTGAACCGAGTGATTACAATTATATATAGCTTTGGTATTTGATATACATGGGTGTCCTTAATTTTGTAACATCGAGGTGATCCCAAATCATGACATTTTGTCATGTTAGAATTAATGTGACCACAATGAATAATTGACGTGAGAAAATCAATTTTGATTGATGAAAAAGTTAAAAAGAGTTATTTCTTTTTTATGTAAATTTTTTATTTATAATTGATTTTAGAAATTGATTTTGAATATTTTTAAACAATTTTTTAGCATGAATTAATTTTAGAAATTAATTTTGGATGTTTCCAAACCAAAGCACCAAGCGCGGAGTGCAGCTACTACTCAGTATGCACTCTCTTCTTATTTCTTCATACTTTATAATAGAAATGTAAAGGTGAAAAGGAAAAAGTACAGATACATATCTATATTATTTGTAGCGGATATTCGGGGATGAGCACCAAAATTATATTTTAGTGGTATTTATATATTTATTCCATTAAACCTTTTTATCCTGCTCCATTTACCAACCTAGCAAAGGTAGGTGACAAAAAAATGGTTTGTTGAAGTCTTCAACCTTTTATACTTGTTCTTCTAGCATATAAAAATTTGTTGAAGACTTGAAGAAATTCAACTGATGTGACAGTGTAAAAGGTTTGACCTGGATGACCCTCCAATTGAAAAACAATTAATCTTCTTAAGATGATTTGTTGATTGGACTTTATAAGTTTTCATAAGTAAGCTTCATTTGTAGATCAATATCTCACGCCAAACTCTGAAAATGAGGATAGTGAGTGATCATGATAGAAGTTAACAAATGGAACTCATGATACCCGTTTTTCTCCACTGGGATAAAAGGGATAAAACCATTCAAAGAGGGTTCAAAGTAAATATTCTTTCTTCAAAGGATTAGTAAGAATATCATAAGCAGAGTCTTGCACCAGATTGTCCACAAGGTGGCTTCACACAAATCCCACCTATTTCACATAATAGTTCAAATATTCCTCCATAAAATTTTGAACTTATTGGCTTCATGCATAAAAGAAAAGCAGTGAGTTTGTGTTTACCTTGGTCTGTTACATCTCTGTGCTACAAATGCATTTTAGGTTGTTCTAGGCAAGGTATTCTAGTATCTGGTCTGGTTAGGTGTTTTCTCTATTACAAATCAGATAATGGTAGTACTTCTTGTACCTTGTTTACTTTCTTTTTATTGTGTGCTGATTTAGAAAAAACCTGCAAAAAACAGATAGATTCTGACTTGTGAATTCAAACTTTCTAGAAATTAAGCTTGGACTTTATCGTGAATCAGAACGGATGGTTTTGACCGGCAAAGGGAGAATTTAAGTGATCACATTCATGACTCTTACCACAGAAATTTCTCGAATTTAATACAGCAAACAAGTAGTCAACAAATTTACTAAAATTTTGTAAGATCTAGAACAAAATTTCGAATTGAGAGTAATGGAGATGTTCACACTACGAATTGTGGATCTGACTGTGAATGCATGCACACACGAATGATGTTCCCTTCTCAAGCGTGGAAGTCAACTTCCAACTCTGAATAGATTTCATTTATATGCAGTATTCTCTGTAGTCTAGATCAGTATGTTGGAAGTTACGTATTGATTAGAAATAAGATGATTTAAAAGTATATAAATGAATATAAATCTGATATTAGAGTCATAGTTAATTTCTGTTGGGCTGGTATCAGATCGCATATTTCTAACAAATATAATGCAAATTGTATAGTAAACTAAATTCAAGCACAAAAGCTATTATGTCTGTCCTTTACTATGATAGTTTTTTTAGTAAAATGAGTTCATAATTTTAAATTTCAGTATATACAAAACATAAGCATATGCATAGGCTCATAACTATAACTGTGAAAATGGGTTAGAACCTGCGAGCTAATTCGTCTCACCACAGGTTTGAGCCGGGTTGGGTTGAAAATTTTGTACAAATTTTTATCTGACCTACTTAAAATCTGACTCACCCAAGTTGAACTCGTAGTAAGTCGGCTTGACTTACCAACTTGCAAATAAAGGGTCACACAAGTGTTTTTTCTTAAGTTGGACTTTGTATTTGGGTCATATTATTTTTTTTTAACACATAGATAATTTGTATTTTGTATTTTTGTAATTTTAGTTCGTATTTGGATTATATTGAAGTTTATTTAGATTTTAATTAAAATTATAATTTAGTTTTGATGAAAAAAATAAAAAAAATCTGTTTTTTAAATTAAATGAGCATATGAGCCAACCCGTTTAATCTACTAACCCGTGATGGATCAGGTCGAGTTTGAATTTTTTTAGCTCGCTAATAAATGAGTTAGATTAGATTGGCTCATTAAATGATAAGTCTGTAGTGGGTCTAATCGAGGCAAACCATATTACCCGTTTTGAGAGTTTTACTGAATAAAATTGATTTGAGTAAATGAAAAGGTAAGGGTTGTTTATTAAATTCTTATTACACGATAATTTTGATTATAAAATAAATCTAAAAAAATATTCTGAATATACCGAAATAGACTTAAAATTTATTGGAATCAAAAACTATTTTTCTGAATACATTTGGTGTGAAGTGTATTATATTAAAAAGAAAAGTTATAATTTGAATTGTGATATAGCAGTTGATATATGAATAGTCAACCCTTCGCTTTAATATGTACAGATTTTGTCAGCGCCTTCACTTTAATGGGCAACTCATTTAAGTTTCTTCACATTCTATTCAAAACCTATGGGCCAGTAATTAATTTTACATTAACTATTTTTCGGATAATTTTCAAATAAAATTTATTTACAAACATATGCGTTAACAATATTGTTTTGCTTTCAAGTTTAAAAGTTTACTTCAACAATTTAAAATCTTGTGATTTAAAGAAATTCCCTATTATAATAAAGCATCTCAAATTCTAATAGAAAAATAGGTTAACTTTAGCTTGACAGGTCATTTTGTCAATATAAAGGCGTGACAGCAGGGCATATGGTGATAGTCAACCATTCCTCTTAAAGTAGTTTGGGAGATTTAATTTTTTTTAAAAATTCAAATGCTTTTTATATAAAACAACTGTTTATAAAAATGTTAAATGTTTGAGAAATATTTTGGAATTTAATAAAAACTTTTTAAAATAGATAATTTTGTGGAATCTGAAATTTTGTAATTTACAGTTTTTTTAATATTATTATAATAAATAACAGTAGTTATTTTATTATTAAAATAGTATAATTTGTGGATATGTTGAAAGATAGTTTTAAGGTATATATGGTTTAAAGAGAAAATAGGAGTAATGGTATGATGTAGGAGCAGATATGGGTGGGAATTTAAAACCCAATAATGAGGAAATGCAAGTGCCCCAATTTTGCGGCTGTTGAAACAACATGTTGAGAGGGAAAGGTTTCATCACATTAAAGAACTCCATAAATTCTTCTGACTTTATACATCTTTTCAATTGAAATAAATTAATCCAATGCAACGTATTTTCTAAAAAGTAAAATTAACTAATGATTATCTTCGGCATGAGGCAAATAAAAGTTGGAACCAAACATCAACTCACAAACATAGAGTGAATCCATGGGTCAATACTAGCTGAGCTAGCTATGAAGTTTGTCAAATATCACAACTGCTCTATAAATTATTGCATCCACACATGCCTCCACCCAACACACACCAAACTTTATTTTGAAGCTGTGTTAAGAGGATTCTAACTTTGATTCTGAAATTACACATATATGGTATATAATAAGGATGACTTTATTTATCTTTTTTCTCAAATAATGTTGTTTTGTGCACAGTGTATATTAAACATAACTTTTTTAATTAATGTTATGCTAATATGTTGAGTTTGCATAATCAATATAAGATTTCTATTTTTTTTTTAAGTGAACTTGTGCGTAACAGGCACAACTTCAATTATTTTATTTTCAAATTAGAGTTGTATATAATAAAAACGATTTTTAATATAACTTATATTGTAAATTGAAGTCGTAATTTATTTGAAGGAATTATTATTTCTAATAAATAATGGTGTTATTAATATAAGAAGAATGCTAACCGGTGTTCTAAGATAATTTGTTAAGGAATAGTTAATATGCATGGGTTACATCACTTTTACACTTTTATATTAAAAGTTTAAATTATTAAATATATTAATTAAAATAATATAAATGTATATAACAGATTTTATAAAGACAAAAATATTTTTTTAAATTTTTGGACAATAATTTTATGATACAAAACAAAGATTTTGAAATTTTTAAGGTTTCTACTAAAATGTAGGAAAAACTTGTTGATACTTGAAGAGTATCTCAATGAAAATTTCAAATTGTATATTTTGTTTGTAAAATGTTTAGATATTTAACACTATTTTTTTTGTTGGTTGTTCTCTTAATTTAAATTTGCTTATGTTTAATTTTTACCAACATTAAAATATTATTATTTTATTATTAAATTATTTTATAATTTTTATTGGTGAGTATTAAATAAAATATGAAACACACTTGTACAATATATATGAGTATTTTTGTCTTTTAAATAAAATAAAATAATATTAATGATTATTAAGTCAAATTTCATTTAATATCAAAATGAATTATGTACTTTTGTAATATTCAATGAATATTAATTATCTTTAATACATGCCGTCATAATTTTGGTTATCAAAACCTTTAATATAAACATATGTACAAATCTTAATACTGTTTTGTGAATGATAGATAGAAAATGAAGTGAATTATGAGTTTATATTTTAACAAAATTATGTTTTACGAGAACAACTGCCTAACAAGTTCAATTGTTTAATCAAGCCATAACATTTAAGATGAGTTTTTTGAAAGCATATGCTTTCAAACCACGAGAAAGGCTACACTCACTACCATTAAGCTATATTATATTGATGACGACTACAAATTTGTGATAGTGAAATCTAAGACAAAAACATACGTATCACGTTGCATACATTATGGGATAACGAGTATCAATAACGAATACAAGTATTTTTTAAACAAATTTGACATCAATAAGAGATTAACAAAATTAAAACACCTTACTTTTACTAAAAAAATTTAGATTGAATTCAATCAACACAAATCTCTCCATAATTTCTGTAAATACAATAGGACTATTTCCATAATTCTTTGCGAAATTACAAGGGATAATGGGACACAGAGGAACACGATGCATTTAAATAAGTTTCACGGTGATGAAGCCGTATTGTGTTTTTCCTTCCCCCAACATATTTAATTAATTAATATATGATTTTAGTTTTCAAAGATGGTTATAAATGTGACACTCTCACAGTGACAAACTCCTTTTCTATATGAAATGCCAACTCTGATGTTCAACATGTTCGCAACTCATCAGCCTCGGTTTATGGTCGTGCTATTTTTGTCCATCGAGATCATCACCTTGAGATGCAGTTCCACCACGCAAGAGCTTCACGCGGGCTTCTCGGCCACGCCAGAGTCTTCAACGGCGTCGTTTCAGGCAGTTCTCAGTGACCCCAGCGGAAACTTTTCCCTCGGCTTCCTCCGCATGAACCGAAACCAGCTGGCACTAGCCATCCTCCATGTGGCATCCTCGGAGCCTTTCTGGGTGGCCAACCCAACCCGCGCAGCTTCCTGGTCCGACACCACGCGCCTCTTCTTCAACGGTAGTCTCGTGCTGTCGGACTCCGAAACGCGCGTTTGGTGGTCAACCGCCACAAACGGAGACCGCGCGGTGCTCCTCAACACCTCCAACTTGCAGGTCCAAGCCCAAGGCAGTCCCCTCTGGGAGAGTTTTGACTTTCCCACAAATACCATCGTCCAGGGCCAGAATTTCACCTCCAAAATGTCTTTGTTATCCTCCAACGGATTATATTCGTTGCGGTTAGGCAGCGATTTCATGGGACTGTACGAAGAAAATAAGGATTTATACTGGAAACGCACAGTACTGGAGACGAAAGCGGAGGTGCAGGAAGGTAAGGGACCGATTTACGCCCGAGTCAACGCGGAGGGTTACCTCGGGATGTATCAGACAAACGACGAGAAGCCCGCGGATGTTCAAAAGTTCAACAGCTTCCAACAGGCTGTCACAGCGGCGTCGTTTTTGTTCGTGCGGATGGAACCGGACGGGAATTTGAAAGGTTATTACTGGGACGGTTCCAACTGGCTAACTAACTACCAGGCTATTTCTGAGACCTGCGAACTCCCCCGCTCCTGCGGGTCCTACGGTTTGTGCACGCCCGGCGTGTCTGGATGCTCCTGCTTAGATAACCAGACCCGGTTCGAAGCGGGTGGGTGTTTCAACGATGTTGGTGGAGAGTTGTGTGGGGAGGAAGGGATTGGTGGGAGGGGAAGCGGGTACCGGGTGCTGAGAAGGACCGGCGTGGAGCCACCGCATAAGGAGCTCCTGAGCCACGTAACGACGTCGTCTTTGGCGGAATGCGAGGAGGTATGCGAGAAGAACTGTAGCTGTTGGGGAGCGCTGTATAACAACGGCACCGGGTTTTGCTACATGTTGGATAGTCCGATCGGAAGCATGTTGGGTACCGGGGATGCGACAAAAGTGGGGTATTTCAAAGTTAAAAAGGGGGGAGGAGAAAATAAACGGGTTTGGGTACGGGTTGCAGTTGTGATTACGGTTTTGGTAGTGGTTGGGATTATTGTTGTTGGGACGGGGCTTTGTGTGAGGAGATGGAAAAGGAGAAGAGGAGTGAAGGAAGAGGATTGGGCCTCGCCCGGCCCGTATAAAAATCTTGGATCTGCGAGTTTTAGATCCATCGAAATGAGCAGTAGATAGAGAATGACGGAAGGGGTGACGCATTGGTGTTGGTTGACAATGGTGGCGCGTGGTGGGGACCATCCAATCTAATATTTGTTTTTTCCCATGGCAGTGTCATGAGTGATGCTTTGACACTTTTGACCTTTCCTTATTTATACGTGAGTGAAGTGGGTGAAAAGGTGGAGGGGCTGTTTGGTTTCTCACCCACCCACCGCGAGGGGAAGCAAGTGGCGATTTGGGTGTGAAGAGTGTGGAAATGTTAATTCCCATCACAGACTCCACTTAAATTAAATTAATTCTTCTCTTGTTTTGCTATCACACTTCTTTTTTTATACTTCTATTTCACTTCACAGTGCTGCCGCCCCCGTGCATAAGTTCAAACTAATCAGCAACCAGATTAGCTCAACGAGATTTATTAATGATTAATTAGCAACGCTATTAGCTCAACCAGGAGATTTATTAATGATTGATTACAACCGCTGTTAGCTCAACCACGAGATTTGTTAATGATTAATTAGAAATGTTGTTCACTTAGATATTTAAAGTAATTCAAGATTTGTTGGTAACATTATCGATTCAATCTACCATTTAGTTAATAAGGATTTGAGTACCGACTTTTGTCCCAGGAGGGACTTATATTCGTAATTATGTTTTTCAAAAGATTTAGGAACATGTCTGGAAGATATATTTGCATAAATAATAATTAAAAATTATTTTCTAAAGATGTAAGATTACAATCGCCAAATTATCAATATCATTTGGAATATTCGTAAATTTAATATTAAATTTTGTATTGTAAAATTTTTAAAATTTAAACCAATTGTATTTTTCAGTTATCTTTCGACTTTAGTTGTGTTTAATGAGAATTTTGATTTGATACTCGTTTAATTTATTCTTTATGAACTAAAAAAGCTCGAAGTCAATTTCTTTTTTAATTAGACTAATAAAAAATTATTTTTCAATTTATATTGGAGTGTTTTAATTTCAACACAGTTTTTGTGTAATTTCTTGATATTATGGATCAACTTTATAAAAATGTTCAATTTATTGAATTCTTTTTCAATACGAACTTCAGTAAAAAAAATCATGAATTTTTTTCCAATAGTCACGTTTTTTATCTTTTATATAAAGATGGAATGGTATATGAAGATTAAGTCGCGATAAAAAACAAAGAAAATGCAGATAGATTAGTAGAATTGCTTAATAAAAGAGAAATATAAAATTCATAAATATAAATGGTAAGAAAATAAATTATCAAGAATAAAACCGAAGATAGTAAAAGAAATATACAAAAACGATAACTCAAATTACAACGATTTTCTCTCATTTTTTTATAATTAACTCATAATAAAATAAAAAATTTCATAATTTGCAATATCGGTATAAAATCACTCATTTCAAGTCAATTATGCTTATTAACCCCATGTTTTGTAGCAACTACATATGTCTTAACTCTTTCCAATCTCACATAGTTCATTTTTCGATTTTATTTAACGATAGTTCTCTCGATGCAATTCTTGAGTTATTGATTATTCTTCAATTCTCACTCATATGTTGTTTTTACCTCGATTCCTTTTATTTCAATTCCCTCTAATTATTTACTTTTCAATTTTTTTTTTAGATATCTTCATCTTTCAATTTATCTATCTTGATCCTTTTCGATGCATTTATCACGGTACCCTCTTTCGATTTCAATGTCCTCCAACAAGTTGTTATCTTAGAAAAAAAAATAACTTTCAAATTGCTGAAAAAGATAGAAGGAAAATGTTACACTAATTGGATACTACAGGAAAACAAATAAATATAAGAATAATAATATTTTTATCGGTATGTCTTGAATTTAAGATATCAATTGCTTACGTACTATCTAGAAATTCATCTCAGCAACAAAAATTTAAACGCATGATTAAACTATGATGTTTATTTAATTAAAAAAGACAATTTGTATTTCAATGATAGTTTTTAAATTACATAAGTTAATTTGACTGAAGTGAACTTATTAATTTCATGAACTTATTTTAATAAATTACAAACATGCTTCCCCAAAAGGCTTCTAATAATAATTAGAGATGAAATTTTCTAAGTAAATTTGATTTATCTCAAGCTCTGTATCACAATGAATTGGGCTTAGGATCCAACCAACATAGAAAGGGCCTCGTAGAAACTTAAGCACTCTAGTACTTTTGAGGGCTCCTTCCTGCACATCCATTATTTTCTTCCTGCACCCCCAAAGTTTTCGTTACCTCCCATTTTGTCCCCTCCTAATTATATCTTAAATATTTAAATATAACTTTCATCTTCCTCCTCCCCTGATATTGAAAACCTTGCACCCAAACCTTTCTTTGCTTTCACTTGGTAAGCAATACTTTTTGTGAATGGGAAAACGTACAAATTATATATAGATCAAATCCATTTTAGACCGTGTAATATAAAAATTGATTTTAAGCAGTATAGTTTAAAATTTAAAGATATATTTTGAATTATATAATTTAAACATGTATTTCAAATGGTACAGTCTATAATATACTTTTTATTTACTTAAATTAGAATTTTACTCCAAGTTTTTTATTTGAAATATGTTTCTAGGTTACATAATTCAGAAATATGCTTTATTTTGTATAATATAAATCACGAACTGTATAAGAAAATTTAAAACATATTTACAAATATGTTTGAATTTAAAAATATATCCGAAGTATGTTTTTAAATTTCTCTGTCGAAAAATCTAAATCGTATATTTAATTTTTGTCAACACCCGTAGAAATCCATGAAGAAATCATGCGTAGGAAGAAATTGCGAACTTTGATGAATTGTAAAGCCCACAGGAAGATCCACTCCAAATCTTCATTGCACGCTGTGCGCATTCCCCTATCCACCTGAAATTTTAAAACCCCGAAATCTGAGAAAATAATAACAACAACGATGATACTAATAATAGTATTAATATATTTATAATTTTGTTTTCGTATTCATAAATCAATCATACAATTTTATAGTTAAAAATTCCAACACGATCATTTTAGCAAGTCGCGTTAAATATAATTATGTTGTAATAATTAAAGATCTATGTATATGAATTTATAAGAAACAATTAATTTTGGTGTAAATAGAGATTTATTTGCGAGATTGATAGAATGTTGGGGGCACGTATTTTTGGTGCGTCTGAGTGTGTAATCTGTTGCATAAAAGCTACACGTAATGTAAAGAATAAATGCTCTTCCAGTAAGAGGAAGCAACAGAAACGAATATTCTTTATAGCACATTACACTCTGCTTTCTACATGAATATATCCATTATAGGTTCTATACTTTACATTATGCTTTATACACCTATATATATCCATGGAGAATTGCTAACACGTAACAAGCACAAATAATTAACAAAGAGTGTGAGAAAATAACGTGTTTGCTTTTGGAATGACATTTGAATGGACCATATTAATTTTAAATATTTGCCTCTTGGCTTGTACAAGGTGTTTTCATAAAAGTGTTTGGAAAAAAAGTGGAAATGAGGATTCATAATAATTGGTGTTGAGTAGAAGAGAGTTATTCATAGATTTCTCTCCACTTAGATAACTCTAAACTCACTACAAAATAGTTCAAGACTGAAGCAGATAAAATACTCATTTTAGACTTAAAAAAAGTTCAATTAGTTCTAATATTTTTCAATTAAATTAATTATAAAATTATTAAAAAAAGACTTCAAATTTTTTTAGTATTAATATACTTCTATTAAATTAATTATGAAATTATGTTTAAAAAATATCTCAATTTTTTTTAATACTAATATATTTTATTAAATTAATTATAATTTTTTGTTTGAAAATAAAATTTAATTAAATTATTATCATTGTTAATTTTGATTGGTATTAAAAAATGACATTTAATGAGTTAAAACCAATTTTCAATAACTTATAATTTTATTTAAGAAAAAAATAATGATTAATTATCTTTATTCTCTTATAATCAATTATTATTATTATTTTCTTCTTTTATTTTTCTAGTGATTCCATTCCTTGCGTCTCATTATTTTCTTATAATTTAGAGTTCTTCTTTTTAGGACTCAGACAAATTCTATTTATTGAATCACATGTTGTTTGTGTGTACCAATATTTTTATCTTTATTTTTAGTTAGCATGCTTTATTTTTTAATTATATTGATATTATTTTTATCTATTTGTTAAATTTATATTAAGATTAAAAATGTGTTTTTTGTCCAGTTTATTTATTCATATTTTATGATTTATAAGTTTTGAGAATTCTTCTGCATGTATTTTGATAAGAAGTTGAACTTTTTGTCTGAATTTAATCGTAGAACTATTAATTAGATTAATGTTTAGTTTATATATAAATAATTTATATGAAATCTCTAATAAAATAAATAAAAATTGAAATTGAAAATAATATAAAATTAAATAAAATTAATTATGACAATTTAATAAATAATGTATATAAAAAAGTAAAAAGATAATATAAAATAAAATACTTCATTCTTAAAGTTTACGGTTGATTCTATCAATTATAAGTGCATCAACTTGTTATGCATAAATAACTTCACACATTATATTAGATTTGTTGTCCAAAAATCTTCACGTGCAGCTCTACCCCCTCGTGCCAATGCTAACTAACGCAATCTTTATAAATAATTATCATAGTAGTGAAAAGAAAAAAAAAAAAAATTCTTTGGTTGTATATGTTTTTAAAGAAAATAATAATAATGGTCAATTGAAATTTTTTAAGAACTTACACCATTTCCAAAATTTCAGAACCAAATTATTTCATATTAGCAAAAAAGCCTATATTTATCCTGTATGCATGATCGATGGGATTTGTGAAATTAAGGAGCTAACAATTTAGTTGATACGAAAGTCTTGTCATAAATTGAAAAAAAGAAGAACTTACTATATTACATTTAATTAATCATACAAACATAATCCTTAAAAAAGATATAGTAATCAATAAAATAAATTAAATAGCAATCGATGTAGAAACAAATAATTGAAATTAATAGTCATATATTTCTAATCCTCCGGTCCAATGTACCAATGTACGAACAAAACAACTGTACCATTTGATTCCCTATCCCTTGTCGACCAAAAAGATTGTGTATCTCCAACTAAAAAGTAAAGTAAAACAATGAAAAAAATTCAAGAAAACAAAATTAGTTAGAAAATTATATGTATTATTTTAGGACTACTGCTTAAAATAAAATTATCTTCATCATATCAACCATTACATATTTTCACATGTTGTCCCTACTATCGAGGAACTATGTTTGTCGGATTTCCCTTCTGCATATTCTTTACGAAATATGTACGTACTTTCATTGTTTTTAGTTGGAAATCTTAATAGTAATATCAAATTAGGAAATAATCAATTCGTTTTTAAAAACATTCAATGATGGATAGATTTCTACCTTATTTCGTGTAAATATTTTTTTTTATTATGGAATCCAGCTTTTTTCTTAATAGAATTCTTAATAAAAGCCTAGTAATAAATTCTTCAATAATTCGAGATTTAAAAACCAAAATATTTGTGTGAGAGCATTCTGAATTACATTTACTCAAATACACATTCCAATTAGGTTGAACAAATTAATTTTTTTTTTTTTATCAAAATAGACCCTAATACTTCTTACTCCATTATAGCCTTCTTTTAGATAGCCTTTTAGTAGTTTGTTGGTGGTGACACTTTTAGTTTAACGGCAAAGTAGGTTTCTCTTGATTAAAGTATAATCTCATTTCTGAACTCATCACTTTCCTCAAGTGCAACGTTTTTCCCAACAAAATATTTATGCAGAAGAGCATTTTTTCCATATCCACGCATTCAAACACAGAGAGAGAATCAAACACGCAATAATGTATTCATTAAATAGGAACAACTAAGTTACTTGCTGTGTAATGTCACAACAAAAGATGTGTGAAGAATAATTCTTCGCTGGGCTTGGAAAACATAGATTTTATTTAGCCGTGTGCGAGACATTCTCGAGTAAAATTATGAAATTCAGATGTGGTTCCCTCATGAAAGGATGCTGTTGTCTGTGTACCATCGTGATGTGTTTTATCTTTCAGTTGTTTGTCTGAAATCTGAATGATTTCCCCCAGCGTACACAAGTTACAAAAATAATTGTGCTCAGTCAAATTTTGTTCGTGTGTGACACAAATCAATTGTGTCCATGAAACTTTGCTTAGCCACCAAGTTAAATCACCTAAAATTACTGTCACTCAGGTGAATGTTTCTTGTGGGTTCCTTTTTTGTCTGAGATGCGTATGTTCTTAATTTCCATTTGGGTAATTTTTATTAATAATCTTTTGTTTAGTGTGAGTTTTCTCTTTATAGGTTGTCAATGTGGTTGCAATCAGATGCATCCCGAGACATTAAATTTCTTTTTCATTTGGTCCATGGACATGAATTTTTATCCAATACACTACGCAATACACGTATCTGTCCCTCCCCTATTTAGCTGGAGAGTGAAAACTGAGAGCCTAATCATCAATAAACGCCTTCATTTAGTTGACGGGAGAAGCTAAAACTGATACAAAAAGTTACTTAATTTAGACCTTTAAACTTCCTTTAATGAGCAGGTTGAAAATTTGTGCTTCCCACGTAACTGAAAAATAAATAAATTAATAAGCACTACGAAAGAAGGGACATTGAAAGTTGGATTTCGCTTTCCACCCTCGTTTTCCTCTGTCTATATTTTGAAAATCGGAAAGGATAAGCTTTTTGTGTAACTTACAACAATAGCTAACACGGAAAAAAAAAATGTTAGAGCAAAAGTAATGAATTTGTAGCCTGACTTGAATTCGTGGGTCCAACCGTCACCCTCATCCTTGCATTTTCCTCTCCATTTCGCCGTCAGCTTCGTTATCTTGTTACTGTGTCTGTCATATTCATCCCAACCCACATGTCAACACTTGTCAAGGTATCAAGCCAGGGAAAAAAATACCATCCTTCAACCAATAACAACACTTGCTTTTCGCACAAACTCACCAAGCTCAACTCAACCCTAACTAAAATTGCATACTATTCAATGCCTCATCATGACTTACATATTTTTTCACTAACCAATTCATAATTAACTCGGGATACAAATTGACCATGTTTTTATCATACAGGGTCAAACCGTAACTAATCACAATTTAATTAGTGGTGGGAAGGCAAGAGAAACGTAACGCAAGCAATTTAAGATACAATAGAGTTTTCAATTTTCATCTAGTAGTAAATTTTAAAGGTTAGAATTATAATATTGAATGCAGAACCGAGTATCATGCATTTCGTTTTCTTGCCTTATATTTTGTCTTTACTCATGCTTCACTCCACAGGTATGACAGAAAACATAAAGGACATTCACACATGGAAAATCCCAAGAAGAAAAAGTCTCCTCGTCTTTTGTCACCTTCAAAATCCCTCTCTTTCTCTCTCGCGGTGCTAGCTAATTCTTTCCTCGTTCATCGACAAGCACAAGCATAATCAGCGAGTCACCTTAGTTTGTTTATTTTTATTTTTTTTCCTTTCCATTACAGAGTTGTCTTGATCCTTGTTATTTTTATGTCGGTTTATTTGTGAGAGAGAACCCTTTTATGATGAGAGGCATAGCATCTTGTTACAACGAACATGCTATTAGAGTGTCCGATTCATATTGTTCAAGGCCTTCAAACCAGACCTATTTATGTCCAAAACTGAATCCTTCCACCACCACCACCAGAGATTCAGTCACCTGCATGTACAAAATCTCAACGCAAAAACAACTCTTCATCACTCTAACTTGGGCCAAGAAACTCTTAGGTCAAGGCTTCACCATAACCATCTCCAATTCCCAAAATTTTCCCTCCAAATTCAACGCAAAGCAATTGAACAAAACCAAAGGCAACCAAACATTCCAATCCCACAATTTCCAAATCAAAGTCCTCTGGGATCTCTCCGGCGCCAAGTACGAGGATGGGCCAGAACCGATTAACGGGTTTTACGTCGTCGTTTTGGTGGACTCCGAGTTGGGCCTACGCCTCGGCGACAAAAATCCCTCGCTTGAAGAACAATCGGACACAAAGGAAGCGAATTTCTCGATGGTTTCACGGAGTGAGACGTTTTCCGAAACTGCGGTTTACGCAACGAAGGCGAAATTTTGCGAGACGGGAATTTCTCATGACATATTGATAAAGTGCTGCGCGGAAGAGGGAGCGTCGAAGGGTCACGTGTTGTCCGTGTGCGTGGACAAGAAGACAATGTTCCAGGTGAAGAGGTTGCGCTGGAACTTTCGTGGGAACCAAACAATTTTTGTGGACGGTTTGGTCGTGGATATGATGTGGGATGTGCATGATTGGCTTTTCAACCCCAATTCTGCCTCTGCAATGTTCATGTTCAGGACAAGGAGTGGCCTCGACAGTAGATTATGGTTGGAGGAGAAGACTTCGCACACGCGCAACCAGCAGGACAAAATTGGGTTCTCTTTGCTCATATGTGCATGTAAGAACCTTGATTGATTCAATCTTTTTTAGATTTTTTTTTTTTTTAATTCAACTGGATTTTCTAAGATTAAAAGGACTGACACATGTTTAGATTTTTTTTCTTCTTAATATCAATTGTTCATGATCCTTGGTTGTCATTGTTCTGTTTGAACATGACTAGATGAATGCTCATAGATTATATTAAATACTCGTACTGTTGGAAGTGTGATTTTATAACTAAATTGTTCGCGATTATATGTGTGGAGTTTCGGTGTGTGAGATCATATATACATGACAAGCCACACTTCAATTTCGTTGAATTTTCTGTTTTTCATGATGTCTTGTTTTGGGACTCCTTGGTCCTTAGCTATATATAGTTATTATCTGTGAATCGTGATCTTTCGATCTCACTTCACAAAAACATGTGTCTAGAAAGTTTTACTTTGATCAAATATGTTAAGCTTGTTTGTATGTTGAAAAGTTCTTTGAGTTTGAAATTTCCGCGTTATTATATACGTTTAAAGTTAAAAAATTCATTGTCATGATGTATGTTTGGTGTACTTGTGCGTTACACTTTTACATTATCACAAATGTTTATGTGATTATACGTTATAAATTTCACGTCATCATATATTTTAAGTCATCATTATGATCGTTTAGTGTGTTTAAATGTTATGAATTTTATGTCATTCTCATACGTTTAATGCGCTTGTATATGTCTTAAATTTTACGTTACTAAAATTTTTTAACGTGTTTGTACTTAAAAAATTTCGTATCACCAGATAATATCGCTGTGTATGTTAAAAAATCGATGTCACTAAATACGTTTTTTGTGTTTGTGCTTCAAATTCCATTGGCGTATTTTTAAGTTAAAAAAATCACATTATTAAAAAAACTGTTTATTGTGTTTCTATATTGAAATATTCAGGTCATGAATATGTACTTGCGTTACGTTTCTTATTTGCATTCTGTGTAGTTGGTTGGACATAAATTCTTATGCATGTTCTGCGAGAAGATATAATTTAAGAGGGTCTCAAACAAATTTTGAATTCACACGATTCCCTTTTGTAAAATTTTAACACACATCATATTTTATTCTTAAAGAAAAAAAAAAAAAAAACTTCTTTGTGTGCATTGAAGTTTTCAAAACAAAGGACCAATTTCTATCAGATAATATATGATATTTATAAGTATGTAATTGCATTAAATATTTGGGTGAAACGTTTTATCAGTGATTATATTATTTTATTTGAACATAATTATTTCTAATAAATAATATATGGTATCCATATAAAAAATATACAAATTGTTACTCTGAGCAAGTTGAAGTTGATATTCTTCTCGATTTGAGTTTTTTAATTTTTCAATTATAACTTTCGATTCTTTTATCATTCTTTTAAATATTTTAGCCTTTGGTATTTGAAAAACAAAAGCACTGATAAATTGAATTGATTTTAAAACCGTTTGTAGTTCCTAGAAACAAAAATATATATTTAAAAATTTTGATGGATTCAGTTTTTATAAAAAAAAATTAGAGAGTAAAATTAAACTTATTCTAAAATTTCCGAGACTAGAAATACAAATACCTACTCTGAAAATATTCCAACCTTATGCATAGCAGGAATTTCTTCTAAAGCATTTAGACATTATTTTTATTTGGATAAATAATTTAACCTTTGTTTAGTTTCAGAAACTAAAAGAATTAAACTAGGGCCTGGTGGTCTTGTGGGCTACACTACACAGGAGGAGGAAGAGAACCTGCTACAGTCATTCCTTCTTGCACCTCTATAATTTCAACTTGCACCTCCATAACTCTTTGTATTTCAGCATGTATAATCTTAAATAAATATTTTGTATTATAAATTTTACATTTAAAAATGTAAAAAAATAATTCCGAATGAAATAAAAAATGAATAAAAAATTTCCATTTTAGGTTATATAATTTAAAATAAAAAACTTGTGGAATACAAATTAAAATCATAGAGGTGCATAAAGAAATTGCCAACTTGTAGGTATTATAATGCTCCACACGCTGGGCTTTTAAAATGATCCAAGTCCACTAAAAAATGGATGAAAACTCGTTTAGATTAAACACATTATTTCTTTCAGTTAGGCACGAGAAAGCTGGTTGAGAAGATGTTTTGCATTTTTTAAATTAAAAATTAAAATGAAAAATAGTTTAAACGAATTAGTTGTTTATTGTATTATCTAAATGATGTAAATATATAATTAATACGTTTTTTAATTAATTAATTAATTAAAAATATCTACTTATAATTAAACATGTTTTTAATATATATTTATAATATTAATAGAAGGATAAATTTTACTATTTTTATTTTCTTAAGTAATTGTTTACTTGAATTTAATCATTTTCTAAAGGATAATAGTTACTTCGTCATTTTACTTTTAAATAATTGTTTATTTAAATGTATAATGAAAATACAAATTTGATGGACTAACATGAGTTAGTATTTTGATAGAGTAAATTTCTAGACTACTTAGCTATGGTATAGCAGTCTCCCATGTCCTTTCATTTTTTAATTGCAAGAGAAGTATACATTATTTATAAATAAATAAAACTTTAAATTATAAACTTAAAAAATATATTATAAAATCTATATTTCAACAGCCTAAAAATACACAAATAAAATGTGAGGTGAGGATGAAATAGCATACAAGACATCTCTCGTATTAATTGGAGAAAGAGAAAAAAAAATTGAGAAAAGGTTTTGAAAAGTACATTTATTACCTAACATAAAAGGTTTGAGAAAAGTCCAAACCCAAACCTAACACCTACATCTCCAATCTAATATGGACCCATTCAATGAATCCGAATTACAATTTCTATCATTTTTTTTAAACTAAAATAGTTTTTACTGTATGGCACAACTTTATTCGTTTAATCTTTACAAAAAGAAATTAGATTTTTACTGTATAGCACGTTTAATCTCTACAAGAAGAAATCCATTATGCATTCCATATAAATTAAAATAACAATATTATTGAATGAAATCTTTTGTAGGCATCTTTCAACCCCTTCTAATCTATTTTGTCGTCTTTATTTTCAAATTAAATTTCAATGTTTTTTAGAAATTAGTATCAATAGATGAAAATAATCTTATACATACCAACATCAATTATCCTTCATAAATCTAGAATATAAACTATATATTTAAAAAATCACATATTGCACGTTGCAAATACGATATTATTTATATATTAAAAACTGTTTATTTGTAATAAATTTCAATTTTTTAAATGGACATTGAAAAAGAAAAAAAACAGTATATGTTAAATTACTAAAATATTGCACCGAGATGTATATTTATTATTTCCAATAATTTTTATTTACTCAATGGAAGAAATTTATTATTCACAATAATTTGTTCCGATTCAGTTAAGGATGTTATGATAAAAAAAATGCAGAGTCTAGAAAGAGAAGAAAAGTTAGATCGATGTGTATTCATATTCTTGGATTTGCTATTATTATTAGCTATTAATATCTTAGCGAATAAGCATATGACCTTTTTCAATGTTATATTTTATCCTTTGCTTATCCTAAAAAGTTATTCTTGAAAGTAAGTTAGGAATTTTCCAACGATAAATCAGCTTTCATCCTATTATTTTAAATTGGAATATCACAAAGCTGAATAGAGAATAAAAAATGTCCTGTTGCAAGCACAATAATTCTATTTTTTTTTTTTATCTAAAGTAACATAAAGCAAAACACAGTTACTTGTTGATTTAACATCATTACATTTTTAAAATAAATTGTACTTACCTATCATCATGAGGTCCTGTTAAATAACATTATTATTTTTTTCTAATTTTAAAATAAACATATATCTACCTTATGATTTCAATGACGCTCGTCATTCTTCTATATAATAAATGCACATTAATATTGTTTACATGTTCGATCAATATCACTGTTTTTTTTTTCTTCTCAAAGATGAAAAATAAAATATTAAGGTTTCTACATAATAAGAATTGTGTTTGTGATCTTCATCATGTAAATTGCCTAGTATCATAACTACAATAAATTTGTGATTGACTAGATGGGAGCCAAAGGTAATAAATTAAAAAACAATATTCACTCTGATTTTAAAACATGCATTTAATTCTATTATAATGTTAATAAATAATATTTACACTTCATGTTTTGTTATTTTATATTTATATTAAAATAATATAATAATCAATTTAATGTCTAAAATATGAATTCGAAATTGATTATATATCTCTAAATAATGTCCAAGATAGTCTCCTTTTCATCATTTTTACCTATTTTTAAAAATATTAAAAATATAAAAATTTCTAACAAAAGTATTTTGACAAAAATTCTCATTGCAACATCATATTTCTCGATTTCTCTTATATTAAAAAAATAAATTTAAATTATTTATAACAATATATTTTACCTTTCAAAATACCAATTTTATATTTTAAAATATAATTATTTATTAATTTTTTTAAAATTAACCGTTACTTTACAATTTTTTGTTTATTTATCAACGATTATTCTCTTATATTTTCTTATACATTTTATTTTATTTTTAATAAATATAATTTTATTTTATTTATTAACTTAATAACATTATATTATCATCACCTATTAATATAATATATTTTATATATCAACTTAATAACATTATATTATCATAATCTATTAATATAATATCACACATATTTAAAAGATACATAAACATATACATACGATAAATACGCTAGTAAATAATAAAGAAGATGATTACACATGTTTTGATTTGTTTGTTCCAAACTAGAATAGGACGATGTGAATCACATATAAAATGATTCATAAATCTTGGCTTACCCAAATTGATGAACTAGAGAATTGATGCATCAAATTATTAATTTATTTTAAAAATTATATCTACGTATATATTAAAAATATATTTAATATTGTAAACATTATTTTAATATATTTACTCATATACATAAATTTTTTATGTTTTTAAATGATTAATTAATTATGCTAATAAAATAAAATAATTATTATATTGATATATTAAATTATTTTATTATAATTAATAGTCGTAACTTAATGTATCAATGGTGTAAATTAAAATATCACACACTATTTATATATTTATAATATGATATAAAAAAATAACATTTTAACTAATATTTTTTATTTTAATTTTTAATTTAAAAAAGTCGGTCAATTCCCACTCATATAATCCACCAAACTAACACAGGTGAGGATATACTATTTTTTTATAAATTAAAATAAAAATAAAAAATAGTTTAAAAGATTAGTTTTAATAATATTTTAACTCAACCATAACCATGATTTTAGACCCACTTTGATATCCTAATTTAAACACACCTTATAGTATTAAGAATAATTTAACTATTTTTTTTCCTTAACCCTGTGATGTTTAGACAAAATCATAGTAAATTTATGAGTTTTAAGATGGATACTTTCTCATATACAATCATTTACTCTAACTATGTTAATTCAACCAAATAACGAAACATCTTTAATTATTTTATAAAATTAAAAACAATAAAATTAACTACCAACATTTTCACAATATATTTTATAACTTCAACATGCAACGCAGTACTAATCGTTTTTTTTTCTTTTTAACAATGTAATATACCATAAATTACTCACCAATATCATGTTATTTTTTTTTAAAATATGAAGACAAAATGTGTCTCTTTTACATTAATGTCAATAATGTATTTTTATACTGTATTTTATAAAAAGATTAATTTACTTTTTATATTATGTTTTGGCAAAAAGTGTAATTTATTGAGACACGGATAGATCATTGAATACTTATGCAGTCGAGTTAATTACTTAAGAATAAAAAACTTTACCATTCTTGAATCATAGATAATTTTATATACAACTCAAACATGTACCAAAGAAAAAACTAATTACAATTAATGATAAAAAGAGTAAAAGAAAAGAAAAGAAAACTAATTGCAATTAATGATAAAAAGAGTAAAAGAAATAAGAAAACGTGGGGCAAGAATATTTTTTTTAGGAAGAAAACATTGATGGAAGTTATATATATTGGAACACCTAAACATTTAAACTAACTTTTTGAACACTTCAAATGAAAAATGATGTGGAATTTACCATACTACCACTACCTTCTTTCCACGCCAACCCATTTGGCAGTCATAAATAGTCACCAAAACCACTCTCACTTTTCACAGTTTTAAAACCCTTCTCTTCCTTCCTTCACTTCCTCAAACCCAAAACCTTCTTTTCAATTTTTCCATCAATATTAAAACACCATGTCTTCCTTCAAGACCAAATACCAAGGTTTGTCTTACATGCCTTAGAGGTTTCTCACACCAGGCTTTCTTTTTTTCATGTTGTGCGTGTTGTTTGCGTTGAACAATGGTGCTTATCTACTATGGGTCTGATCTGATTTTGTCTTCTGGGTATGACGATTCAGATGTAAAAGTTTGATCTTTTCTATACCCTGCTTCACATTTTGGCAGTCTATGACAACTAAATAAATCTACATCTATAGATCCAAATTTCGTTCTGTCTTTGAGTATCTTTTTTTTTTATGGAAAAATTTAAAATTTTGTCCATGATTGTGTTTTCTGATTGGAATTGAGAGCAACCTTTGAATCTTAGTTCGTCGAAAAACTTAAGAATTTGATCTTGTTGGGTGTGTGTTTGTCTCTGAATTGTCGTGTGATTACTATTTTTACCGTTCTTTGTATTGAAAGGTTTTGGTTGGGATATTCTTTGTAGTCTGAAGAAACAAGATCAGTCATCGAAGTATTTCTTTTTTTTTGGTAATTTTTTGATTTTGTTTGGGCTTAGTGATCCTTCATGAATTTAGATCTTTGTTATTGAATGATAGCGTTGTACAAATCTCTTAAATCACACATAAACACGGTTTCAAGGTTAAAGATGTCATTTCATTATTTTATATTAAAAAATATCAACTTATTTTTTTTTTTTTAAATTGAGGGAGAGCCCCTGGAGACACTTACACCCTCTAGATCCTTCATGCAATTCTATAATATCGGATTAATAAAACTGATTTCGGTTCGTTTTTTCTATTTTTATTCAATAGAACTACTTTTATCGGTTTACATTTTTTAAACAATTTATTTTATTCTTTTTAGGGAGTTAACTAAGTTCTTAGCTATGTTGTGTCTCTTAACTCGTCTTATGAATGACGTGTCTGGTATCTAACATGTATCCCATACCGAGTGTAACATGTATACCGAAATTCGTACGTTATATGTAAGATATGTCATGTTTAATTTGAAAAATAATTTTTTTTGTCTTTCTCATGATTTTAATATTAAAATAAGAAACAAATTTTAAAAGATCACTACTTCTCGTTTTTTGGATATTAAATTTATTTTTATATTAATTGACAATTTTAAATTTAATATATATATATATATCGTTTTTTAGATATTAAATTCATTTTTTATTAATTGACAATTTTAAATTTAATATATATATATATATATATATATATATATATTTATTTATTTATTATGTCCTGTGTTCTACATTTGTTCCCGTATTTTGTGTCTGTATCCGTATTGGGACAACATAGGTTCTGAGAGATGTTTATTCTTACATGACTTCTCTTCCTAGCTTATTCATGTGAAGTTGAAGTGAGATTATTGTACTGTGGTAATGAATTTACATGAATTGCAGATGAACTCATTGCCAATGCTGCTTACATTGGCACTCCGGGGAAGGGTATCCTTGCTGCTGATGAGTCAACCGGTACAATTGGCAAACGTTTGGCCAGCATCAGTGTTGAGAATGTTGAAACAAACAGACGTGCTCTCAGGGAACTCCTATTCACGACACCTGGTGCTTTTGACTGTCTCAGTGGTGTCATATTGTTTGAGGAAACTCTATACCAAAAGACAGCTTCAGGTATTGTTCACAGTTTTGTAATTTCAAATGATGCATTACTTGTATCTGTAACAAACATGCTGTTACATCTTTATTAAGATTATCTGTCTGCTATTAGTATATAGCATTACTCTTTTCAGGTTTTCTTCAGTTTCTGAACTTTTATCATGTAATTGATTGCAGGAAAACCCTTTGTAGAGTTGTTGAAGGAAGGTGGTGTTCTTCCTGGTATAAAGGTTGACAAGGGCACTGTGGAGCTTGCCGGAACTAACGGTGAAACCACCACTCAAGGGTTGGATGGGCTTGGTCAGCGTTGCCAGAAGTATTATGAAGCCGGTGCCCGTTTTGCGAAATGGCGTGCTGTGTTGAAGATCGGTCCAAACGAACCGTCTGAGTTGGCTATCCATGAAAATGCGTATGGTCTTGCTCGATACGCATTGATATGCCAGGAGAATGGGCTGGTGCCTATTGTGGAGCCAGAGATTCTGGTGGATGGACCCCATGACATCAACAGATGTGCTGCAGTGACAGAGCGTGTTCTTGCTGCATGCTACAAGGCACTGAACGATCACCATGTTGTGCTTGAAGGAACTTTGCTGAAGCCCAACATGGTGACTCCTGGTTCCGAGTCTCCAAAGGTGGCCCCAGAGGTGATAGCCGAATACACTGTTGCGGCGTTGCAGAGGACTGTTCCTGCTGCAGTTCCGGCTATTGTGTTCTTGTCTGGAGGGCAGAGCGAGGAGGAGGCAACCCTGAACCTGAATGCCATGAACAAGTTCCAGGGAAAGAAGCCGTGGTCTCTTTCTTTCTCTTTTGGAAGGGCACTTCAACAGAGCACTCTGAAGGCATGGGGTGGGAAAGATGAAAACATTAAGAAGGCTCAGGATGCCTTCATTGCCAGGTGCAAGGCAAATTCAGAAGCAACCTTGGGAACATACAAAGGTGATGCTACCCTTTCTCAGGCTGCCTCTGAGTCTCTCCATGTCAAGGACTACAAATACTAGAAAATGGTGTTGGCTTCCATTGTTGGAGAGAATTTTGTACTATTGGTTTCTGCATTTTGCACTCTAGGTTATAGGTTATAGGAATAATTGCACCAACCTAAATTGGCTTGGCATCGTTGCTTCTCGTGTTAGTTTGTGTCCCTTTGGATTTCTATGATTGAGTTTTGTATTGGGAAGAAGTTTCGTTTTATGTTTCAATGAGATTGGGTTGTGAAAAAGCATTTTGCTTCCACCATGTTTGCATATAAAACTGTGTTTGCCCATGATAGTTACCCGATTAGAGTTTAGTTGTTTTTTCATGAATTATGAGGAATTTTTCATCATTAAAATTACGTTTTAATTGGGAACAAAAGATAATTATAAAATTATTAGTACAATTAAAAGTTATTTATGTCATAATTAATTCAATCAATTAAAAAGTAACTTGTATCATATTTTAATTTAATTTAAAAAGATAATTTGTGATACTTAATTCGATCACTATCAATAGATGTTAATATTATTGCAATAAATCAATTTCAATTAAATATGGTAGTTTGTATTACAATCTGATTACTTGCTACTAATAAATGATACAATAATTCAAGTCAGTAAAAATAGTATATAGAATTAACTAAAGTGATAATTCTACTTTTTCATGTATATTTTCAATGGTGTCTTTTGGATTATCTAAGCCCGAAATCTTTTGGAACAAGTTTTCTTTGGAATAAGATTTTTAAAATATAAAAAATATTTTTCAAAATAAGTTTTCTAAGATAAATTTCCATATCAAAGTTTTCCAGAATATATGAGATAGTTTTTTTTTTTTTAAACAAACTTTTCGAAACAAACTTTCTAATATAAGCTTTCCAAACCCTACCTTTCTGGATTTTGAATAATCCAAAAATATTATGGATTGAATGATACAAAAGTTTTCAAGATTAAGCATTCTGGAAAGAGGAAAAGCTACATGATCAAACGCAAACCCAATAATAGCAATGCTAGTAGTTGAGGCAACGGCTTAGTACAACAAAAAGAGGTATTTTAGCGATTTTTCTTCCTGTTATTGTGGAGGTGCAGATAGCGATCATGGGGTACAGGAAGCTAAAGAAAACAAATTGGACGTAATACAAGAGAATACATGGCCCATGGTAGTTTCGAGTGTTTGGGCTTTGTAATAGTGAAACGGTTCCTTGATACTGGCATTGCTATGTAAACCCATCCTAGTAAAGAGAATCGCAAAGTCAAATATGGATCCATGAGCCCCATTCAAGCGCAATACTTTGTAACTCAGCCAAGGTCCAACTTTCTGCACCCCACAATTCTCTTGAACACCTCTCATGCTGGGTTTGTCGAATGTAAAATATATAATTCAAAGATAGTTTTCATCTCAAAAGTTTAGTCAGTGCATACCGAGTTTGATCAAAAAAATTTCATATGTATGTATCAGGAAAAGTTATTTACATTCACTCAATTCCTCTGTAATTTTTATGTTGACCCCCATTATTTGATCTACTTTCTTAACCATACTTAGTTGTGACATATATAACTTTTTGCTCTTTTCTTCCTTAACTCTCTCCTTTATCCACCCTAAACAATCCCATTTTGAGAAATGGAAAGGGGTATGGACATTGATTAGGTATTGTACCAGATGTTCACTCAACCATGCACCCTCTCTAACCCTTTAAAAAAAAAGGAAATGGAGAAACGGTAAAGTGTTGATCGGGGAAAAGAGTTATGAATTGTAGTGGGTAGGATAGGGTAGTTATATTTGGCCTAGCCTACTAATGAACTTTATATAGACACCAATGTATGAGGAAGCATTTCCCTCTCGCAGGCATTGAGAAGTCAGAACCTGATTGCGTATTTTTAACTAAGGGTGAGATCGATAAAGCTTACCTTTTACAGCCCTAAATAATTAAAAGCAGCACCCCGAAGGCAGAACTTGCTGTGATGATTCTGGACCAGTACATAAACCCTTTTTTTTTTTTTTTGTTTTATTTTTTTTTTAGGTGCAGTGTGCAGCTGAGTAAGTGGTCACGTCAGGGGTATCAGAGAAAAAAGCACATTGTTATATTTATATAAACACTTTAATTTGCCATCATGTTTCCATTATTGTACAGGTGATGCGGTTTTGGTGCCTTTGACCACCCAATTACTTAACTGTCTCTAAATAAGCGTGAAGACAAAGCAAGGAAGAAGGTTGAAGAGAGAAACCAAAGTTGTGTTATGTTATGATAAGGACTGCCAATATGTCTCCCCAACCCTTGCATTTGGTTTTCCTTTAGCAGGAAACTTCTTTACTCTTTCCCAGGTACGGATACTGTCTGCCCAGGAGCGTAAGATGTATCAGTAATATTTATGTAATGCTTATGCATATATGTATGTATCTCTGTAGTAGTAGCGATAATAGTGCCACTACCACATACCCTCACTATGCAACAAAATACTTACACTGCAGATAAGACCCTCTGTACATCTCATGCTACTGTCACTCACTTCTCCTACAAAAACACTATCAAACAATTTTTATTTTATTTTTTTCATTTTCACCTTCCAATGCCACCACACGCAACTCGCAATCTACCCTTTTAATCTTTATTATTATATATATCATTACTACTTTAGTCAGCACTGGCTTATGAGCAATTAAGCATGCTTGAATGGAAGCTTAATTATTGGATTGGATTTTGAAGTGGAGTCTGCTGAGTTCTATGTCAACTTGTTATATATATGTTATGTATAATTGTTTTGTCATGCAAAAAAGGAAGAAAATACCACAACAGAGGTCAATGCACTGTTGTCAAGGATTTTGCTTCTCTCTTGCTCCATATCACAACCAACCAGGACCACACAATAAAACTAAGAGCTGAATGGCTATAGAGAATTCCCGTGCAGTTACTTGCTGGATAACATTTATTGATCCTTCTGTACAAACCAGCCAATGGTATGGTCACGTTAGTGACCTATCAAGCTAAATAGTACAAACATGTTCTACTACAACTTCTAATATATATATATATATATATATATATATATATATATATATATATAAAAAATATATTTTGATGTTAGTTGAACGTTTCTGTATCCGTTCACCTTTAACACAAAATATAGCTTTAGACCGCGTGCAATGGAGGAGTTTCACAGTAAAGGTTTGATCGGGTTGGGGTTTCGGTTCATTGTGGTTAAGTAGGCCAAGCAACAGAAAACATCGCTGTTATGAAATGCTTTTTTCGAATCACTAGGGTCAGTGTGGTTGTGAAAAGTTGTGTTGTGATAGTTTGAAGACGCTATGGATTTAAAATTTATTATGGTCGATGCAAAAGAATCCTTTTTTCCAGGCATAATAATGTATTTCATTTTTATAATCGTTTAGAGATTCGATTATACAAATATGAAACACTTTCTTTAGTTTAATGTGCCCCAATAGTAGTGCGCACGCGAGGCTGCAATATAACCTAGCTCAGTGACAACTCTAAAAGGTTTCTTATTATTTATCGGCTAATCAAATCATATTAAATTATTTATTAATAGGTTTGAGTTCACTGATATGCAAAGTAAAGTGAAAAAGAAAACAAGAAAAACACACCCTATTAGAGTTTGATAGTTTAGTCCCCTAGTCTGAACCAGCAGAAATGCTGCTCCTTTGATTCGAAAGATGCCTTCTCAAAGAAAATCAGGCCTTTTCTTATGCTTGAAACAATTAATATTCCATGCTTAAACAATATCCATCAATACATCACTTTCTCCTCCTTCATAAAAATATTGACTAATAAATAAAACCAAAGAAATTGCTACCTTAATTACAGTCTTCAGTACACAAACAGATAAGGCCCGCACAGATAAAATATCCAAAAATTACTTGAAAAAAGCAAAAAAGTGGAAGATGGGTGTAGGAGGAGAGAAAGACGGTGACCGAGTGGTGATATAAACATCATTGGAAGATGCAACATATGAAGTAATACAATTGCAAACTCCACTTGCACGCATAAAAGAAAACCTGCTTCAAGAGAAACTCACCTGAACTAGTGTCAAATTCACACCCCAATAATTCAGTGATATTTGTCAATGTCTAGTCTCCCTCATTAAACTTAAGTACGGGACTTGAACACATTATTTTTCACCTTGATTCCCATAAATATAATAAGATTGACCACTTTATCATCATCAGTGCCTATACATAAACGACCCTCATTAGTTAGCTCTTGCTTACATAACGGGAGATCGTCTCAGATAAATGGCTGTGAAATGTTCGTGCCTGTTATGAGTGTCAACCTTATTTCCATCTCATCACTGGTTTTGGCTTGCTTTATTAACCTTTAAGCTATAGTTCTCCCACAAATTTGCACCCTCAGTCATCAAGAAGGGAAAACAGTTATCACCAGCAACATTTGAATTTGAAGGCGAAGAACCATCATTTTGCAGCCTCCTCTCGTGCCTTTGATCATTAATATCACAATAGGTTCCTCCTTGGTTATACAGGGAAGACTGTTCGCTGTTATCGAAGTAGAAACAACCTCTAGAGTCTTCCTTGCGCTTCTTGTTTCCATCTTTAGCATTCCTTGCGTAGTTTCTGGTACTTTCCCATTTCTCTTTGAACACTAAAGCACTCCTTTCGTAACCAAAACAAGCCATTTTGGTTGCTATTTCCTCCCACATAAACTCTTCTGAACACCCACTTTGCATATACCTTGTCTCCATCTCAGCTCTCAACTGTTGAAGCCTGGTAATCTCAGATTCTGGCCAGCTTTCAGCACCTCTGGCAGTAGTACTATTTAGTATTTCACTCCCATCTTCATTCAGGTTTTCGCTGTGGTTCTGAATTCCAGTTACCATTACACCCTCAGGAGATTGAGTACTCTTTATCATCTCATTTCCTGTTAGTTTTTGTAAGGCCTCCATTAAAGCAGCATCCCTGGCTTCAATCCATGCTCTCTCTTTAGCCCAAAATTTGTGTTCCCTCTCCAACCTTACAGCTTCTTGTCTCCTCCACTCTTCTTCTCTTAGAACCCTCTCCTTTTCTTTCTGCTCCAGTGTCTTGGTGAGTTTATCCAACCACTCCTCTTGCTTCTCCACCAGCTTCCTCATCTGCGAGTCAATGAAGTCTTTTATCTTCACCTTCCAGCTTCTTCCGCTCAACCTCTTTCTCCTCTTCTCCGTGGAGTCATTGTCCTTGAGGCCCCCAGTGCTATTCTGATCGTTGTCATCCGATGATGACGTGTCCAAATCAGTGGAGTTGGTGAGACTTAGGCTATCGCAATGCTTCTGGGAGTGAAACATTTCTTGATTTGTTTGAGAAGGGTTGTGGTTGTTTGAGTGGAAACGAAGGCTGCCACTACCGAAATTGGTTTCTGGTACCGAGGTTTGGTTACTGTTTTCGCCATATAAGGCTTCAAGTTGACGAAAGAACCTGTAATGCTTCCCATCCTGTCTTCCTGCTTTTCCCTCCTTTGTCTTCTTGTAATATTTGTACAGGTTCTCAAACTTCTCCCGGCACTTCTTCCCGCTCCTTTGATATCCATGTTCTTCAGACATGATCCTTCAACATTAACACAAGAAACAAAAATGCCAAACTGAGCTCAACGTAGGTGATGGAACATGGAACCCTAGTCTGAGCTGTGAATGATGTGAGCGTTCATAATAATAATAATAATAATAATAACAATAAAAAGCTACCCAAGGTCATGCAGTGACGTTCGCTACGGTATCATAGCAACCTAGTTTTAGCAAACGAGCATTGGAATGGGTATAGAAATATGATTCATTGAATGAAGAGCCTGCGGTTGATGTCATCCCACGAGATAAGAGCTAGAATTAAAAATAGGCAGCTCCAAAAGGTTCCGAAAGTTGAATGAATTTTGCGTAGGGAAAAACTAGTATTAAAGGGGAGGCTATGACTTGCACTTAAAAGAGGCTAGAAATTTCTAAAAGGGAAAAGGGACAGTGGTAGAGACGTACTAATCTTGGTATATGAACTCAAAGCACTTCGAAGTACACGATCAATAATCGAAAATTGAGTTGTATATAGTATGGTCACCTCAAACAATTAGTGGCATATTATATTTCTATCAGAGTTTCCAGAAAGTAGTGTCACCACCACTAGTCACCCAATTAAAACCGATTAAGTGCAGTGGTGTTAACAGGAAACCGTCAAGAAGGTAGTTACACAGATATATTTAAATTTAGCTGTTTGTTTTGTCCACTGCTTTTCTTGTTTTCATTATTTTTTAATTTTCAATCCCAAAGAAACAAACAAACAAAGAATTATGATTTTGAGATGTTCAAGTTGAGGAAAAAAAAAGGTTGAAAAGAGAAGCGAGGGAGTACTGTTTTGAAACAGAAGAAAATAAAAATGGTACCTACCTAGAAACTTCATCCCATAGGGGACCCTTTTGATTAGCCTCTTTGAATTTAGAGTCGAGGCGAGATCTGATCTCAAGAAGAGTGAGTGTCTCTTGTCTGGGCCATCTTCCAGTGGAGGCGTCTCCACCGATGCATCCTGCGGTCTCACCCTCTAAGCAACTAAGCGGTGGAGTGGAGGCACTGGTGGTGGTGGTGGGAGTGGCAGCAGCGATGCTCGTGTTGTTATTATTGGTGGCGGAATCGGTGGAGGCAAAGTCATGAAGACACCGGGGCATTATGTCCGCCACTTGACGACCAAACATCATCATCTCGAAGTGCTGCGAGGGGGCCAGGTTGGGGTGGCCGGCGGGGAAGAGGTCCGGCTTGGGCTGCGGCGGCATGGTGGGGAAATGGGTGGACCTCGGGCCGTTCATGAGTTGCCTGAGATCAGTGATGGCATACTGTTGCTGCTGGTGGTGGTGCTGTTCATGGTGTTGATGATGATGGTGATGATGATGGTCCTCCATTTCCATATGAGAAGGTTAGAAAGAAAGAAGAAAAAGAGTGAGAGAGAGAGAGAGAGATAAAAGGTGAAGGAGAAAGGATGATATAGAGAGGGAAGAGAGTTAAGCGGCAGAGTCGGATCCTGTCGTCCACGAAAAAGATCAAAATTTAAACGCAGAGAAATGGTCCCATGTCTGTGTACAAATGTATGCGTGTGGTGTATGGTGTACGACACTACGAGAGATATTCACTTATTATTCAGATTGAAATGAAATGAACTCTTTCTCACACTCACTCTCTCTCTCCTTCTCTGTTTAGTGTTAGTAATAGTAATAGTATTAGTGTGGTGAGGTAATGTGTTATCTCTCTCTCCATCGCTTTATGCTGCTTCCTTCTGTGTCCTTCTTCAGTACAGTGAGAAGGGTGGGGTTGGAGTGTTTCTGGGAGTAAGCCCTAAACCCATCAACCATACAAAACCAATGTTAATGTGTAGAGCTTGTATTGCTGATATTATTTATTATATTTATTATGATGATGATGTTTGATTGCCTAATGAATGCACGACACGTGGTCTAAAGTGAAACGACGAATGGAAGACAGCCGAGTTTGTCTTGCTGACGCGTGTATAGTGTCTCCGATGCTACCTTTTTGACTTTTGGTAGTGATTCCATACAACAACATTAACGTGTTCCCTTCTCTTTTATGTTGAATAATTATATCTTATGTCATTTCTAGTGTTAAGTTAAAATCCATAATTTATTACAAATTTTTATTGCATTATGCTGATGTCGTATACAAAAAGAAGCCTTAAATTTTAGACCTGGAGTTTAACAAATATTTAAGGGGTAAAAATTTGAAATATAAATAATAATTACAAAAAAAAAGTGTAGTTTTTATAATATTTTTATATTATTAGAGAATTTTTTATATTTTATAATATTTTTATATAAATATTTTTATATTTTTATAGTAGTTTTTACAAAAAAACCGGTAATAATGTTTTGAAATTGATTCGGCATAACAGGATCTTATCTCACATTAATTTAGGGTTGGATGAATAAATTATCACGATATTGGTTTATAACTATTTACATATAAAAATTAATAACTTTGTTATCTTTATTGTACATCTCTAATATGATATCTCACTACATCTACATTTTACAACCTAATACTATCATATCATTATAGATAAGTTTATTAAAGTCTCTATAACACTTCTCTAGAAGAGACTCAATTTAATCAATATTTAATCTCATAATTCATTTATATTATAAATTTTTTTTAATTATTCACTTACTAATTTAAGTGTTACAGTTTTTATTTATAGAACAACAATAATAAATATAATTAAAGAGAGGTAATAGGGTTGTCCTTAGGGATGACAACATGACGGACCGGATGGATTTCATTATCATATATCCATTTTTATCGAAAAAATTCTTTTACATTCTCATCCCCATATCCAAATCTAACGAGTATTAAATTTCTATCTCATCTCCATGCCTATCAGGTAATTGATATATACTCGTACTCATACTTGTATCCGTTTTCTTACTGTTTCAATATTAATTAATTTTAATAAATTAATAAAAAATTAAGATAAAGAAAACATAATATTATCAAATATTTAACATCAAGAGGAGTATGGTTTCTTCAATATCAAATATTTATAAAGAAATTATATTATTATATACATTTCAAATTAGAATAACACATAAAATTTCATGAGAACCAAAACATCTAATAAATTTGCAAACATTAATGAATTGTACTTAATTGACTATGAATATATTGATAATTTAAAAGGGGATGAGGTATGGCAGGTATGGCGGGTATGGGGATAGGGATAGAGCAGATATGCATCTCTATACTCATCCTCATACCCAGTTGAAAAAGTCGTGAATTTTTCATATTCATACTAATATCTAATCAATGCGGAGATTCTCGTTAAAACAGATATGGGTTCAGACAATATTCACGGAGACAAATTTATTTGTCATCCCTAATTGTCCTAATTCTTGTACAAAAATAAAAGAAAAGAATGAAAAAGAAAAAGAAGTTCATGGAGCAACTCTCTCCAACTAAAAAAAAAGGTATATAACTAAAGAATGCACAAGGATTCGAGATATATCTGAATATCTCATTCAATCCAAAGTCTAATCCATTTTTTCTTTTCAGAAAAATAATGATAGTAAAGGTTGAGGAAGTTACAAATATTGGAGTTAAGCATATTATGGAAGCTACAAACATCGTTCACATGATTACCAACAACAAAAAGACTAACCTCAAAAAATATGCAAGACATCTATAATAGTACAACATACAAGAAATACATAATCAATACTAGTTTGCGACTCCATATGCAATAGAAATACTAATTCGGTTAGAAAACATCATTTCCAATTTGTTTATAATGTCACTCTAATAAATCAAGCCTGAAGATATCACATCCCTTAATTACATTCATAAGTGATGATTTTACCAATAATGATCCTTTATGAGATACCTATGATCATAATGATCAATATTGTGGATTGGGGAGTATGAAAACCCTTCACATACTAAAATCTTCATCCTTAAAAAGAATTCAAATTAATTGTTCTCTAGCACAAATTACTTTTTACTCAGATTCCAAGCTTAGGAACTTGTGTACCTAATTGTATATAATATATTTGGATATCCTATAAATAAGTTATTATCAATAGACAAGTTGATCACCATTTAAAGGTAAAGTCTAATCATTCAACCACCTTTGATTTCCTAACAAATAGTATTAGAATTCATATTTCATTTCAGTGACACACTCAAATATAAATAATAAAGTAAATGGTGGATTTTATATTTTTGAATCTTTTACATTAAAATTTACAAACATCCTTATTTTAAAACTTTTAGTTAAAAGTAATCAAGTTCTCTTGTATTGTTGACATAGAACTCATAAAAATGACATTTTATTTATATAAATAACACCCAAGTTCTACTTTCTTTCGTTATTTATTTGATAACAGCAATTTTAAACTGTGAAATATAAGTAAACTATATGTATGTAGATTAATTTTTGTTACGTATTTAATATTAAGTTACGTACGGTGTAAGATATTAATATTAATTTATAATTAAATTAAACGGCCCAAAGTTAAACAGTTGTGTTTCAACTATAACTGTGAAATTCTACTTCTTCCATGATGTGAGTGATTATGATTCTGAAGTCAGCTAGAGGAGGATGAAAGTTATGAGTAGAGGAATTTTCGAAGTTCGAACGTTAATTTGCTTTTTGAAATTGAAATCATTAAAAGAAGAGGGAAATAATTACATATGTAAAAAAATCATGATAAAAGGAAACGAGTTATTATCTTCTTTATGTTGTTTTTGTGATTCTTGCTTCAATTCATCTTCTTTCGTGACTATCCATTTCATGGACCACTCAATTCCTACAATGAACCATATTTTATTTCTTGTTAAAATAATTGCATGTTTATATATATATATATATATATATATATATATATATATATATATATATATATATATATATATATATATATACACTGTATTATCACGCCTGTTGTGTACACATTTTTTAAATATTCATGATATTATATTAGTAATGGATGATATTGTAATGTTATTAAGTTAATAAACAAAATAAAATTATATTTATCAAAAATAGAGTGAAATGTATGGAGAAAATATGAGAAAATAATTGTTGATGAATAGAAGAAAAAAGAAGAAAAAAATAAGTAAATAGTTTTATAAAAACTTGTAAAAGTAACCATTAATTTTTAAAAATTTAACAAATAATTATATTATAAAAAATAAAGTTGAAATTATAAAATATGGACACGTAACACGCGAAATACACTTGTAGTTGTCCAAAAGGTTAAAAAACGTTTAATTGTTAATCTAGCTAGATCAATAAAGGATTTGATAATTTACTATCAATAAACAATCTCAAAATCATAATTTATATTGTTTCCCTGATTATTTTTTCTATTTTCACAAAGCATTTGTATTTCCTTTTAATTAACATTTTATAATTTCACACACACACACATATGTGATATATTTAGAATACAAATAATATTTTTTTTAGAAAATTTAAAACATTAACCGTATTAATCAATTTTCATTACAAAATCTTAAATGTCAAAAAAAAAAGGGAAAGTAAAGAGCCTTATAGAGAGAGAAAAACAGGAAATATACAAATTACTTAATATTTAATAATTTTAAACATTCTTTCTTAAAGTTTCGATTGAAATATTAAGTGGATAGAAAGATATGTCAATTCATTGCATTAGCAACAAGCATAATGATACTTGTAAACAGAGTTTTGTTTGTTCAATTATTCATCAATTTGTCACGATATTCATAGGGAGCCATCAACTTTATATTAACTAGTTAATTGTAATGTTTTCTTTTACAACAAATGATAAAAGAAGCTTCGAGTAAGGTCTTGTGCGTGTGTGAAATATCTAACATTTGACATATAATATGTTTTTTGGATTAAGTATAAAAAAAATTGTATGTCTCTAGAAATTATCATTTTTTTTCAGCTCTTTTTAAGATTCTGACCAATTTTCTTATATATATATATATATATATATATATATATATATATATATATATATATATATATTTGAATATCCAAAATATATTATAAAAATTCTGATACAGAGAATTATAATTTTAGCCAATTAGAATGTCATTTTGAGTAAGTTTATTTTTATTTTTTCTCTTAAGTCAATATTTAGATTTTCTGTATATGCATGTGTTAAAACGAGATTACACGTGGCTTGAGAAATTCAATATAAATATATATTTGACTAAGATTGCTAGAGTATATTTATATTGCTAATTTGAGATTTATATACTTAGGTAAAGTATATTGTGAGATAGAGTTCTTGAATTTTTATTCATTATTTCTTGATTTTCTTGTAATGTAATGTGATATATTGGTTTGAAGTTGGGAAAAAAATTTGAGGATAGACATATTAATTTGGATTAATTAAATGACTCATGGTGACTTATTTTAGAACTAAATTACATATATTGTTGCTTGTTTAAGAGATAAAAATAATATGTTGGAGCTAATTGATCAAATTTAGAGATGACAATTAATTTGTGAAAATGACGCTGTGTGAGTGGATGGTAACATGATATGTGCATATCTTTAAAAAAAAAATTTTATGAAAATGAATGAATTAAAATTAAAAGAACACTTAAGAAGTGTTTTAACCCTTGTACATTGAATCTAATTCAATGTATGAGTCTTTCAAAAATAGAATATAGTGTCACTTTGTGATAACTATTTAAATTGAATGAAATTATATAATTATTGATGTGATGTGGAAGAATTTGGTGTTTTTAAAATGTTACTTTTTTTTTATAAATAGTTATGTTTGTCAAAAAATATGCTAGTGGATCATATTCTTTTGAATTGTGATTAGTAATTTAAAAATATAATATTAATAATTATTTTAATCAACTTTAGTTGTCATTAATTTTTGTTGAAGTTTGTCATGATTTTTCTAATTAATATTAATATAGTTTTTTTTTTCAATTGACGCATCAATAATACATTATTTTTAATTGATATTAATCATAATTATTTAGGTTGAGATCAATTAAATTTATTTTTACAGTATTAAGTTTCTTTTTTTTGCTAACTTTTTTTTATCAGTGTTCTATAAATTTTTGTAGTTGACATTGACAAAAAATAATCCAAGTTAATGTTGCCCGATCAAATTAAAAATAATCATTTTAACAAATTATTGATTTAAGTCAAATTAATCATGTCCAATGAAATCTGAGTTGAGAATTAAGATAAAAAGCAGAAATATGATTAATGGAAGGACATACAGTACATACACTGTTAATTATGCTTATTAAGAATCTTACTTCCCATCACCTCTTGTATTTGACAGTATAAGAGATAGACTGGACAAACAGAGCACAGTTCCATAACTAGTTGTTTGCTTTTGAATTGTATATTTATGTAAGTTATATCAGAACGTTCTATCCATGCACATTATCCATAACAACAACAATTCTTTTTATACTTTCAAATTATGAATCTTAGTAATTTAATTTCTAAATAAAATATAATGCTAGCTAGCACCAGGAACTAGTTTCTTAATAGTGGCTTTCCTAAGTCTCTTCTTTAGAAAACCTAACCAGTTTCATCGCACTAATGTATTAATTATACTTATGATTAATATTTTGTCATGTAACAAAATAAATTTTAGAAAATGTAATCTTACTGTTTAGGGAGGGTACTTAAGTACTTTCATAGTAAATATTTTTTTAAAATAAATAATAAAAATAGAAAAATAAAAATAAAAAGGGAGATTTGTGCAGTGTGCGGAGTTAAAGTGGCTACGAATCCGCTGATCAGGTGCTGCGGCCAGTTTATGAGTGAACTTCGATGTTGCTGACGTAGTAACATGAATTTGTGAACGGTTTAACAGTATTTTAGATCAGTTTATTTATAAAATAATAATTTACTTTTCATTCTGTACTGCTGTCATTAGTTCTTTTTCTTTTAAATAATATTTTACAGGTTAAATTTATCTGGAAGAGTATTTAGTTTTTATTAGGGTTATTTTTATATAGAAATAACTACTTGTTTAATTTTTAAGAAAAAAAAGTTATGTTACTGTTGTCCTCTGACCTAAACATTAATATATATGACTTTTATTTTTAACTGATAGTAATTGTAATACAATATTTTATTTGTAAATATTTATATTTAATCTTTAATATCTATTTTTTAGGTTTAGGTTAATGATCTTATAATTCCCTAACATGTTTTATTTAATAACCCGTTATTAATGAAAATTTTGAAGAGTAAATAAATTGATAAAAATATGAACTTTTCTTAAAATTTATTTTAGAAGTCTTGAAGCCACTTTAATATATAAAAAATTTACACCAGACATCTAAAATGATCACACCCATTGAAGTTGTAAAAACAATATGTTATTAATTATGGAACTCTAAACATTTTTTCATCTCAAAAATTTAATGTTTAAGTAACTTTTTAATTATCTATTTATTTAATATCTCATTAATGATCATTGAAAGATAAAAAAAAAATACTAAATATAAGTATATTCTTACTTAAAATATAATATTTTTTATCTACGTATTCCTTAATTAATCTATTTTAAGAAATGAATATAGTGTGCTTTGACTTTAAACATTGGAAAAAAAAAATTATGCAGGTGAGATACAAATAGTAATTAAGTAAAATGATAATGTTTGAAAGGATTATTGACTACATGTATTCTCTTCTCTGAAAGACTTTCTTTTTCCAATATACACTCTTTAATTACTATAGTTCTAATTTATTGAACATCATAATGGTAGTTTTCTAGAAAAAGAAAACAGTCAAATTCATTTTTTTTTTCATAATTTGTAGTCAAATTTAATCAATAATAAACCTTGTGTATTAAAAGATGTATTGCTGATTAAAAATGAGAATAAATTACGTCAGTATAGATAACAGTTGTCTTACACACTCACCCGTACTTATACTGAGCATGGTTAAGAGTATATATAATATAATATAAAAGTATACTTGTTTAAAAATAATTTACAATATACATCTGTATATAACATACTTTATATAATTAAGGATACTTAAGTAATTTTAAAAAAAACAAATATCTTATTTTCTCTCTCCCATATCTAATCAATAAGCAATTATTTAGGTATCTATTTTATATTCACAGTGAGTTTTATGTGCGACTCAAGTTAACTATTTATTATTCTTGTCCCATAGTATATGGAAATTTTGTATAAGCATAACTTAAAATAGTATCTTAAATTTGCACCAAAGTAGACAAAAATTATTTGTAATTGTAAGCTACCATTTGTTTTCATATCAGTTATTATATTAACACTTTATTAAATATTATTTCTGTCAAAAACTTAAGTATAAATTAAATGATATATAAGAGAAGTATTAGTAAATTTATTGTCTTGAATTTTAAAATGAAAACGATACGAATATTAAATTTATATTTTATTGGATTTGTCTCTCACGTAGTGATCTTTTACAAGAAATTATTTTTTTATTGATGATATTCAGTGCAAAAATTCAAAAGTAAAGAAAAGGTGACTGTAAATTTTGAGAACCAATAATAAAAAGCAGAGTTACAGTCAAAGCTAATTGATCAACTATTGAGCAAATGTTTGTTTGGCACTGTGCACCAGTATGGTTTGACTTAGAATGGTGTGATTAATTTGTAATGGATATGATAAGGCAGAAAGGGATATTAAAAGAAGTGTAAATTGAAATTTAGGTGAAATAAAATAGATTAAATGGAATATAAAATTAGGAAAAAAAAAAGAAAGAAAAGAAAGAAAGAGTATGAAAACGTATAGAATGTGAGAAATTCAGATTAGATTCAGAGGGTATGAAGAGTTTGCAGGTGGGTGACTCTGGATGACCTGGGTTTCGTGAGTCCGAAACCCGAGGCCCCTGTCGGGACAGCAATTGGGAAAGTGGGTCCTCCCTTTTATAGCTAGCTGGCCTTCTAATAATTCTCTCTCTCACAAGTTGACATTTTATTTTTTACTTCTTTTTTTATTCCCCTTTTCCACTTTTCTCGATTCTTCTTCCTTCCCTCAACCATCGGATCACACAATTTCTAAACCCTAATCTCAAAACACAAACAAAATCCATATATACTCTATTTTTCTTTTCAAAAATTAACCTTAACAATTTTCAAAGCTATTATAGACTATTAGGTATTATAATTATACGTGATTTTATAGGCATGTCAAATCATCATTCACGATTCTACGAGTCTCACGTTGTTTATGGTGGAATTTTACATATTATCATGATTGTCATGGTCGTATCATGATAAGGGTAAGGGTAAGAAGGGTAGGAATATTTTGAATGTGTATGTATTGGAGCTTAATTGATAGTGACATTTTTGAAGTTAGAGAGATGAATATAATGTAAAGTTATAGGGAAGGGAAGGGTGGATACTGGTAGGATTGAGATTTAGAAATGGTTTGATTCGATTCGATCATTAGATGGGGTCATGGCGAGATACAATATCAACCAAAAAGCAACCCTAAAATTCAAAATTGCTGCTTACGGATGTTTGTCACTATAAGAGATAGTGATTCATCGAGATCAAGTGTGGGCCTTTGTCCCATCATGCTTTCTGGGCCCATTCCCTTCAAAAACAAACTCTCTAACTACACTCTCCCGTTACTTCATTCAACTCTCTCTCTCTCTCTCTCTCTCACACACTATATTATGTGACACCAAATAAAACAACGTAAGAAAATGGTTCCTGTTTTGAAACAGCAAAATGTGGGTAAGTTGTGGCAGATTGTGGCATGGGAAAGAGGAAACTTGGGGGGTGCATTTATTAATTAGAGATTGTGTGTGTGATGATAGAATAATAGGGTTATGTTGTGTTTGTTAGGGAGTGAGTTGTCAAAGGCTAAGAAAAGCTTAATGATGAGGAATGAGAAAGTTAGAGGTTATTGATTTAAGCAGTGGTAATTAAAGGGAGTGGCTTTATTTTTCCCGCGCCAAAAGTATCTTTGCTCGAATCATAGCAAAATGTCTTTCATGCACATATAGCCATGTAGCCGCCGGGTCAATTTTCTCTTCTCATTCCTCCATCTATATTCTTAAAGTTGCACCCAATTTTTTTAATACTTTAGTTCCTTCGTTTTTGGATTAAAATAATTCCTGCCATAAAAGCTTATGGAAGAAATAAAACGAATGTAAAGTTGGCCGTGAAAAATGGGAAATTAAGTAAATTATATCAATGCTCTTGTATCGACAATAATGAGTCTTGTAAAGTGACATCAACAACACACTCAACCGACGAATTTAAAAGAAGCCCGTGAGTTAATATCATTCGTTTACGTTACTTTAAGAAAACGAGTCAACAACATTTCAGAACTTCTGCCAAATTATAATTGACGAACGAAGTTGGGTGAGGACTTGTTGAAAATGGAAATTTTAGACTCAACATCAACGCAAGTGTTTACTGTACTAGAATATCGGAAGTTCCAAAACGGTTCCTTTTTCAGCAAATTTATCAAACACTTATAATTTCAACGGTCACGGAATGAAAAAAGAAGAAGCTTTTGTTGATGTAAGAGAACAAAAATCACATCTTCGTTCAAAAAGTTTTAGTATGTCAAACAAAGGGTACGTCAATAATGCCTTCCACGCACCACTAGGGATCTACGAAGTATAACATCACGTGAATTATTTGGCCTAGCTAGACAATAGAAAAGGAAAAACAACGAAAAAATATACCAAAATGAAGAATTGGGAACAACCTATACTCATATTTCAGCCAAAACAGAACATGTTCTTTTAAATAAAATCAACTTTGTTCTTCTATGACGTGTTGTTTCAATTTTCCTTTTTTGTTTTTGTTCCGTCGTAGAAATCACGCTTGAATCTCACTTACTGGCGTATCAGTATGTCTTCACCTATGTAATTGATGATAGTGTTATTTGAATTACCATCAAGGAAAATAAAACTGTAAGGATTCATTTGTTGTAATATGAACTAGCAATTTTCTTATTCATAGATTTATTCATAAAGTATCATTCATATGTAGAGAACAAATGCTTATAAAAAAATGTAGAAAATAATTAATTAATTTTCAGTTTCTTCAATGCCATGCATAAGGTACGTTGATAAAATTATTATACGAAATTTCTCAACACAAGTATGAATGGAAAGTAAAATGTACAACTTGCTATGTATTTTAAACTGGTATTTAAATTGCATTTACTAAATGAATTAATTGATATTAAAGTAATAACAGTTTTTTTTTTCTCTTCACCTTATTGTGAATTCTTCAGTCCTATAACAAATTGATCTTACATAGTTTATAGTATTTCAATTCATTTTGAAAAATATTTTAGTGAGATATCATATCTAAATACAAAATGTAAGCTGTTTTAAAAACTATGTACTTTCTATAGTTTTAGTAAACTCTTGAATATTATAGCTTCTTTTGTTTAAAAAATAACTTTCCCCCTTTTGAAAACCAAGCGATTTACGTTTGATATTAATACTTAGATTAATTCCTTTACTTCTCTCTTTATGTATGAAATGAAAATAGTGTGAAGTTTTCGAAATAATTTAATGTTTCTTTACATAATTTTTTTTAAATGAAACATGAGACTTTACTTTAATTTTTCTTCATGCTTTTATAAGTTCTTACACGAATATATTTAGTTTTCTAGTTTTAAGTATTCAAAATTTTCAATATTTTAAGTGAATGGGGAAAAAAAAAACACGATTCTGTTCCATTAGGTTAAATTTGAATGGGAAAGAAATATCCCACAGTTATTGAAGTGTTCTGATACAATTTAATCATTATTAAAATCGATAAATGCTTATGATGAAAAAAAAATTATAAATCCCTATGATGCAAATGGATACGATACATGAATCAGATACGACACGTATCCAATCCATCAATATGTTTATTTTGAAAGTAATAAGACACGATATGTGATATATACGCAATATATGAATATTGAAAAATCGGTATAATAATTCTTAAAATAAATATATTATTGTTATTGTGTTAATCCAAATTAAAACAATATGTACTAAAGTTATCAACATAAAAAATATAAATCATTGTCATCATAAAAGTACGTTCTTAAATAATGATCAATTTTAGTAATCGTAACCAAAAATATGTTAGAGACCAATTTCCTAATTAGAGACCAATTTATAAACTAATCTTTTTGGTAGTCAAAACCTTTGCAGCTAATGTTAGTGACCAATTTAGAAACTAATTATTTTGGTAGTCAAAATCTTGGTAATTAATGTTAGTGACCAATTTAGAAATCAATTCATAATGAAAATTATTTTAATTATCAATTTAGAGATTAATTATAATTTTTTGGAACTATTTTAGTTGCCAATAATTTTTAGTTTTTAAATTAATACTTAAATTGGTCACTATATAGTAACTAATTATTTTTGTTACTAAAATTAATTTTTATTCAAATATTTCCTTGTACTGTACTACGATTTTGTAAATTAGATATTTCACTTATAAGTATGGATAAAGTATTTTAAAGTATTGGATACGGATACGTGTCAGACACGGATACATGAACCAAATTGAAGTATCGGTACATCATAGATAAATCCAAATGCCATTTTTATCCTTTTTTGTTGTTGTTATCTATAGTATATATATTTCTATTTAAAAGAACTTCTTTGGGAAACCAAAGCCCAAATTTATAAAAAGTTAGCCCATTATGAATCAAAGTCCGAAGATACACCAGCAACAATTACGAGCCCATAAACTAAACATTTAAGGTTACGAACATGTACTTAAAATTTACCACTCTTTTGATTTGGGTGATGTGATATAATAATAAAATACACAAATTAAGTGTATGTGTTGCGATCTTTTTAAAAGTTCTCATTTTTTTAATAGAAGAATTGAAATACTACATTGAAAGATGTAACTTGAAGATTAAAATTAACCATAGAGATAGCAAACTAAGCATGAAATTCAAATTAACCATGTAGGTATCAAATGATTAATACTTAACATGTTGAAACCTTTAATTTTCATTAGACGATGTTTTTCTTTCATATTATGTTGAATAAAATCGTTATCGTATCCTCCTTTTCTTACGTTAATAATAAACTTTTTGTATAACATTAATACTAAACTCTAACAATAAATATTTCATGCATAAAATATAAGTTATAAACTTTTTACCCTAATCAAATGTAATTGTTAATAATTTAGAGTATTTAAAAAATTTTAAAAGATAATTGTTTGTCATTAACAACTTCTGTTTTAAAAAAAAGTATCTCTTAAAAAATATTCAAAGCTTCAATCATACATTCGTCAGAATTGCATTATTATTTATTCTTTTGACAAATTAAGAACTAAAATATTACTTATGAATATATTTCACTAATATTTAGCATTTTAAATTGGTTTCATTAAGGAAATATACGTAGAATAAAAACCATGAAAGAATGAAGCCATGAAAGACAGTTATTATAAAAAAATAACTTTGTTTTTCGTAAAAATATAAATGATATATACTATTATTGATGATTAACAAGAATATATTTTTAGAAGTTATTCCGTTAAATATGATAATATCATAATTCTAAATTTTTAAAAACATTTTACCTTGAATCTCATCCTAATAATTATTAAAAATATAAAAGGGTGAAGAGAAGTTGTTGTTGGTGTTGGAAAAAAATTGAATGCCCAAGTTTAATTCATTTTTTAAATGAGTTTAGCGAAAACTTAAACTTGATTCAACACAAAATAAAAAAAAAAAACAATTTTGAACTAATGTTGTTTTTAATAATAAAGAAACTGTGCATAATCATTTTATTTTTAAGTTTAATATTATTTCAGATAGTCATAACCTTTAATAATAAAGAAATTGTGCAAATATTATGAACATAAATATAACTAATAAATATTTTTCCGTTGAAAATATATAAGTTGTTTCCACATAAGTAATATTCCTTTTTATTTAAACTGACGTGATTTTATTCAATGTAACACGGTTGATAATTTTATACAAAAAATCAATTCTACAAACTATATTGGCTAGTTTTAAATTAATGTAAATTTTTTATATATAATTATAGGAAAATAAACTCTAATTTAACGATGAATTTTAAAAACCTGTGGTTGAAAAGATATTAAATAATTAAATATTAATTTTTAATCCCAACAAAAATTTATATAAATAACCATATTAACAAAACTTATAATTTGAGAATGAAATTGATAAAATTTATTTACATAAGGTGCAACATGGGGGAAAATTATAGCGCTTGATATCTTTTTGTTTATATATATATATATATATATATATATATATATATATATATATATATTCACAAACTCTCAGTATTGAATTTTATTTTAATTTCTTCATATAACTAATTTAAATTTTAAATGCAGTTTTTCTTTTGTTGATGGTGTATGAGTTGAGACTGAGTAATTAGCTAATTAGTTTTCTCATTTACAAAGTAATAAATCTGAATTAATGCGTAAGATTTATAGTTGAAAATTAAAAGTTTTTGTTCGTAATGGCTGCGCGATTTTCTAGTTCAAAATTATGATTCATTAAACGAAAGGATTCAAGAATGATATAATAAGCACGCGGTAGCGGTAAACCCTTCACTAATCTAAGGGAATTTTTATTATCTTCCAACATTTTTTACTTAGCTCATTATAAAGCCTGTTTAATTAGAATGCAGTTATTTAACAAAAGTATTTCATTAATTTATTTTTTTTAGAATTAAAATACTGCTTTTATATAATAATTTATGTTTTACTGTTTAAGATTTTATTACAATAATAGGTCTCTTGGTTTTTCTAATAATTGCCCTTTGAAAGTAAAATATATGGGCCTCATGAATTAGCAACGGCCCAGCCCGTTTAACTATTTCTGATAATATATATTAGTTTGTTAGAGAGTAACAAAATCTACTATTTTATTATGTTCTGATTCCACTAATTCAATATTTCAGTTCTTTTTTATCTTTTTTTTTTTCTTAAGTTTATAAAACATATAAGTAATTAATAATAGTTTTATGCCTTAAATAAAGAGTTCAGTGCCCTTAGACCATACTTGCTTATGTCATGTATCCAAAGATTCATATGTTGAAATAAGAAACATCCGTACACAGACACACAATAAAAAAGAGAGTAGGAAACATCCTATCCATATCCCTATCCAATTGCAATATCTTCCAAATTTTTTTGTCTGTGTTGGTCATTGGTGAAGCAATGTCCTTTTTATGGAATCAAAATTATTATTATGTCAAAAATGTCATACAGCTAAATATATACAAAGAATTCCATCATCATGGATTTACATAAGTAACTTTTAAAGAATAATTTTATTTTACAAAATTAAAATGTTTTATTGTAAACTATGTTGTTTGTATTTTTATTTAAACAAGAAAAATTATGAGAGTATTTTTTTTATAATTTATATAGAAGTATAAATCTAAAGTTCTTGATACTCTTTTATCTTTCTCATTTATATTTTTTACATTAAATATTTAATATATAGAGAGAGGAGGAGCACACACATCGGCATATTACTCTATCTAGACAAAGTGTTTAACAATATAAATTAAATTTATAATTTGAATATTTAGATTCTTCCACGTTTAAAAAAGAAAATTCAACTGTCCCATGTAATAGGAACACCCTATTATAGCAAATGTTGAAACAGTTTTTAAAACTATTGTTAAATAACTCACCCTATTACCTTGTTAACAATTCCTTTACATACAAAAGATAAGTTAGGATGAAAGAAAGGGAAGAAAAAAAAGTGATATGTAATAAATGTACAGGAAAAAAAAATACGAAAAATTAAATTCTTAAAAAATTCCTTAAGTATGTGGTTTTCTAACTCTTATATCTTGAAAAGTCGAAGGATTCCGGTTTCTACGAACGGCATAGCGAAAGTTTAGACCAATATATGTAATTTATTAAGAGATGACAAATAAAAGAATTTGAATTTTCTACTCAGTTATTTGTGTTGTTTCTTTACTATATTTTTATAATAAATTAATTATCACTAATTTTAATGTTTTAAAATATATTAAAAAGATATTTAAAATGTTAACACAATATATTTTTAATACTCAGTAAAGAACAACACACACGAAACCCAGTAGATAATCTGGACTTCAATTAAACTCGTCCTCATGAATATTATTTAAATTTGTTTCCGTTTTGATGGACAATTCTCATATTAACTGAGAATGAATATGAGTATGAAAAATCTCTGACTTTTTCAATTGGGGATGTACATATTCGTCGTGTCCTCGGCTCCATACCTACTATAATACCCGTCCCCATTTAAATTATTAAAATATTCATAATCAATTAAGTAAAATTATATAGAATACTACACACTCTCCATTTTTTATTTATTCCAATTGTTTGGTTTGTCATAAAATTTATTTGCGTATCCAATATATTTTTCATTTTATTATAACATTTTTTGCAATTATGTTCAAATAATGTATGTCAATTAAATATTCTTTATGTTTCACATTTGAATATTTTTTTCTTTTTAAATATTTTTATTTATTGTATATTTTCCTTTAACATGAGAATGTTTAAACTTCCACTTTGAGTGTTCAATAGCATAAACCTTTCATTTACTAGGTAATATAAATTATTGTTTCATTTGAAAAATTATTTTGTTTTACTAAACAACTTTCGTTATTTCTTAACCATTGACTATGTTTGACTATGTTGATATTTAAAATTTTTCTTAGATCTCTAAAATATTTTTTATTTTATCATACTCTTAATTATATATTTGTTTTCCTTGGTGTGATTTCATTCAATAGTCTCTCAAATTTTTTATAACACACACATTTTATAATATTTTAATATTTTTATTGTGTAAAATATTATTTTGATATTTTTTATATGATTATTTTTTAACTCATTATTATACTATAATTTTGTTACTAAAATTGTATAAATAAATTTTATTTATTGTAATATACAAATTTAATGTAATTGTCATGAATTTCTTTTTATCACCATCCAACATATATTGAAGTTCTAAAAATACAAGATGTATTATAACTTCTATTAGTATATAAAAAAGATATTCATTAAAATTTTAAAATCTGAAGTAAACAAACCTTTAAATTTATTTTAATTTGAATATTTAATTTTCTTTTATATTTTCTTAAAAATACATTTAAATTTTATCAACTAGGTTTCATTAATATTTACAAATTTAATAAATATTTTAATTCTCATTAAATGTTATTTGGTATTTTTAATTTGAAACGTATACAATTATAATTTTTTATAAATATTTGTTATCGAATAAACAATCATCCTTTTAGTATTGAATACTTGATATTATATTTCTTTTACCATACTTTTTTATTATTTTGAAAAAATTAATTAATTAATATTGAAACAGTATAAAGCGGCTAAGAGTATATACCGTTACTCGGTGAGAATGAAAATAAGACAAAAATTTGATACATATTGAATTTAAGGACGAGAATGAAAATGAATTTTTTAATAGGAATGTAAATTTATTAATCTGAGTCCATTTGAGAAAAGACTATTTTACATCTCACCTCTAACTCCATAAATTAGGAAAAAAAAGAGACCATTTCTGATTCGGGTTACCAATTGAAATTTTGAAATGTGAAAAATTAAAGTTTTAATAATAATAATAGTAATAAAAAAAATCAAATAAAAAATTACATCTCCGATTTCTATAATTGGGAAGAACAATTATTTTCCAACTTTCTATTTAGGCAAAATGTATTGAACGTAGTAATTGGCTATCAGTTTTACTTTTGCGACCACCTGTATGATCGGTCAAGGAAGTGATAATATCCATTGATAATTTTTTTCATTTCATTTTCTTAAAGTGCATGCACCTACAACCATTGCCATGCTCCATTGTGGAGTACAGAAAGGGACACTCCTCTCAATCTCATGTGGGGGAATTCTCCTAAACATACCGTAAATACATTCTATTTGCTTTCAAAAATGTTCTCAAACTCATTATCATAGACCTTGCGGGGAATTCAAACATATTGGTTTAAAGTTTTGGGACTGGGTGATTTTTTTTATGTGATTTAAACTCATGATTTATCGTTATTGAGTCTTTCATGTAAATACCTAAAGAGACTTAGGAGTAGTATCAAAGTTAATTGACTACAATATATGTAAATAATCCAGTTAAACAAATATCTTTTAAAGAGTTAAATTGCTTTGCAATCTTCTCTTTGCTCCACTAATGAGTGTTTAAGACAGACCAATTCAATGTTTTTGCTCAAAATTAGTTTTGTTTTATGTTTTATAAACCTCAAAATAAAGCATATAAATATTGTGACACCCTTATTTTTACCCTCTATCAGCTGATTATAAAGATAAACTTTTAACATAAAGAAATATGCGTCCAATTTATACATAAAAAATTAATAACACGAAATATGTGTCCAATTTATACATAAAAAATTAATAACACCTTAAACCTGAAATTTTAACATAATGAATTTATCAATCTTTTTTTTACATTATATTTAATTTTACACATTTTTACTCAATGTAAAATTTAAATTTATTTTTAGATTTTCAATATATATATATATATATATATATATCTTCTCAATCAATTCATGGGTAGTTGCTATGTCTCAAGTTAACTTCTGTTTCAATCTTCAACTTTCAGCGTTGAATGAATATAATGAAAGAGTGATAGTTGTCAAAACTAGTGATTAAATAGGAAACTAAATTCTGTTTTTAAGCAGCTCATCAATTGACCAAGCAACATATATAGGCAAAAGCTTAAGAATATTCATTTATGAAACTATAGATTTAAAATATTTTGCAATGCCAATTAAATGATATTTTATTAAGCTATTTTTTATGAAATCCAACAATTTTATCATTTTCTCCAAAACTTAGCTAAATATTACGTGGGGCAATAATATGTTACGGGCTTCAACCTGGCTTATAACGAAGTGAAGAGTATTTTCATTTCTTATCCCGGACTGATAGGAAAGAGATAAATGCAAAGAAGAGATAATAATTTGCATTCATTTATATATCACTCTATTTATATATATGTATCCCTAAAATTTTCAATAGCAACACACTGATTTCACGAGTCTATGATCTAGTCTGCTAGTTCTTTTATGCGTCTGAAACCAACTTAATACACCTACAAATGAACTTGGCAGCATACAAATAGCACAGCAAAAAGGTAAAATTTGTTCATAAACATGTGCTGAGGAAGAAAAACTACGTAAAGCCTTCCAAATTCTGATACCAATGCAGCAGCAGGAGGAGAAACCCTACCTAATTGGAGGGACAAAATAAACGAAGGGTAACTAAGAAAAGAAAACCATAACCTGGTCTGATAAAACACAGCCACTGAAAAAATCCACGTCAGCAGTCTTATATTATGTTATAGAATAATAGTATAAGATGGGAATTTCACGTTCTGTGGAAGATATCAAAATCCCTGTTGAAAAAAAAAGCAAGAATGGTGGTTAGTGATGTGCATAGAGAAAGTGCAATATCACTGTTGATAATTTTGACGTGGTTTTAAGAGGAGCAGCAAGCAGCTAATAGCCTCTTCATTTTGATTTTTATTTTATAATTTTGGTAAAACGCTCTCCAACTCCAACCCAGTTATCCAACATCACCAAGCTGGCTTACACCCTAATCCTTCACACACCGTAGTTCATCAACAACTGGTTTGCACTTCCATCTCAGAACTCCTTCTCCAGCCATCGCAATTCTAACCCCAATAAATGGCTCCCCTCAACTGCCAACTGCCATCATCATCCTTCACCTCAGATATCCCTCACAATCACCACCATGCGTTCCACCAACAACACCACGTGTGCTGCATCAAGCACCGGAGCCTCTAACGGTAGTAACACAGGGCGCCACCCTGTGTACCGCGGAGTGAGGCGTAGGAGCAGTGGGAAATGGGTTTCTGAAATCCGTGAGCCCAGAAAACCTAACAGGATTTGGTTAGGGACATTTGCCACCCCGGAAATGGCGGCTATTGCCTATGACGTGGCAGCGCTTGCTCTTAAGGGGAAGGATGCCGAACTCAACTTCCCTGACTCCGCCTCTTCTCTTCCCGTCCCTGCTTCGTCCGCTGCTCGTGACATTCAGATGGCGGCGGCCAGTGCTGCCGCCGCCGTCGGAGCGGCTAATGATGCACTGAGTGAAGGAAGCCGAGGAGGGAATGTTTCGGTTTCAATGGCGCAAGAGTTTTCTGGGGGAAACTTAAACCACTTTGTGGATGAGGACTTGATCTTCGACATGCCCAATATTCTGGTCAACATGGCTGAAGGAATGCTACTCAGCCCTCCTCGTTTTGACAATTTTTCTGCTACGGATTATGACTACATGGATGAAAATCCTAATCTCTGGGGGTTCCCTTACTAGTTACTATCCATGGTAAATAACCTTTTATACTAATAATGCAAAAATCTTAATAAGGAAAGGTATAATTAATAAGTAATATGTAATAATGAATTATGGGAGAAGCCTTGTATCCAGTCTTTGCTTAGACACCAGGAAAGGTATAGTGTGTGTGGAAAGTGTATCTTTCTTAGTCTCTTTCCATTTGGTTTTTCTTTTTTGTCTTGTGTACAGTACTACCTAGTTATACTGAGGTTTGTTGCTGTTTCACCTCGAATCTATGTATATGTAATGTTTATGTAACATGTTAATTAAATAATCTTTTTTTGGTTATTGATATATATGTTACCTTAATTCTCAGCTGGTATATTTGCAGGTGCTCTTTCTGGTAGGTTTAACAAATTTGCTTAATTTGGAGACACTCATATATATATGCCACCGGCCATTTTATTTTAGGTTTCTTGCAAAGCATAATTAAATGTCTCCCTCACTTCAAACAGAATTTTTTAAAACCTAGTCGTAGGTTGCTACTAGTGAGAAACTTGGTTTGAAGAGATCCCAGGGAGCAATTAAAATGACTGAGGTTGAAATAGAAAAGAAATTCGAATATTAATGCATTGTGGTGTTTCCCTAGCTTCATTCTCTCCGTGGGGATTTGATAAAAATGGGAATGTAGAGAAAAATGAGAAAGCAGATATGGTAGCTAGTTTGGTAAAGAAAAGGGGGCAAGTGGTGGGAAGGCTTAATCATTCAGAATTGATTATTACTTCATGGAATTAATGAGTGCTGGTATCATAATCATGTTTCAGCCTACTATTTTATTGAGGTTACAAGAATAATGTAGGCAAAATCTAGCTTCTTGGAGGCTGTTTCAAACTCAAGCATCTACTTGTGGTCCACCTTAATTACACTTTTGTTGATGTTTCATTCTCAAGAAAATAGAGTTTTTAAAGGAGAAAAGTTATTATGTGGATACGAAAATTGAAAGAAAGGCATCAAAACCAGAAACAAAGACAGGTGTCAAATAAAATGAATGGTATAAAAAAACTATAGATTAAAATTATGTAAAGAAATAATATATAATTCTATTCCAAAGTTTTATTCAACGTAAAAAACACACACCATTGAGCATATTTTTGTGATATTGACACCTTACCTTCCCTTGATAGGTATTGGTTCTCAAGTCATGCATGCGTGTAATTCCATACGTGTATATATTAAAATGTTTGACTATATGTTTGTGCATGTCTTTGAAGCGCACCAAATTCAAGTAGTATCAAAAGAAACACGCAGCAATTCTTGCAAAAGTAACGATAAACATAGCATGAGAGAAACGAGAGGAAATAAAAAGGGATAGAAAAAAAGTACAAAAAGAGTGTATAATTTAGTATGTTCAATAAAGTAGTTATAGGACTTATTCAATACAATTGACAATTGTCATACAAATTTTCTTATCTGCAAACCATTTAATGATAAAAAAAATCTGAGACTATGTATTTGACGGGTGAAGTTTGAGGGGAATTCCTAATTAACTTTTGGAAAATTCGACAAGCGCTTAATGGGTGTAATAAATTGAGAAAATGCATAAACAAAAGATCTGTTAGACATGTATAACACTTTCATAGTAAAGACTCAAGTTGAAAGTTAATGAAAGTGAATATTATTTTATTATTTTTAAGATTATTTTGTCACACTATATCTAGAATTAGTAAACATATTAGAATACAATGATATATTTGTAATGTAACAGGCCTCGATGCATTAGTTATGAATTGGAATAACTCTGTCTTATGATGTAGTTTTTCAATATTCTTTCATTTATCCAATTGTTATTGTGATTGTCTCATTATTTTTAATTTTCTTTAATTTCATATTAATAAATATTGTTTCTATCCTCGTGATAAAATGAAAAAATACTTTGGTTTAAAGAAAACAATTTAATAATATTGTAATGAATATAGTTATTATATGTCTATTTGAAAATTCATATTTGGTAATTAATATGAAAATAGTCATTCTTTGTAAATTGGTATTGTCCTCTAACATAATATATTATATTGCAAAATACTATGATAGGAGATAATACCAATTTGTTCAGTACTTTTTGGAGTGTAAAAACATTACGAACAATATAATATTTGGTCTGCGAAGTGTTGATGAATCAAATTTCAACAAAAGTAAATTTAGCCCATAAAAGAATTGAGGTGGGTAACTTATGTAATTTATGTAAGCAGGTGGAGGATAATACTAATTATATGTTGTGGAGGATAATGTTAATCATATGTTTTGTACTTGTTACATATTTGGGTCAGTTTGTGGTCTTTGTGATCAGTGGATAGGTGTTAGATATGTTCGTCATAATATGTTTTCCTTTCTCTTTCAACACTTCTATGCATCTAGCCTAAATAAAAAACAAAATAAAGTTTAGAAGGTGTTATGGGTAGCAATAATTTAAAAGGCTTGGAAGCATAGAAATAACACAATATTTAGGCCACGCAAGGTAGATGGTGAGAAAATATTTAAAATTTGTTCTTAAAAGACCAAAATCATCTTGTGAAAACCCTTCAAACTTCTTGCTATAAGAAAATAAATTTATGAACTCAAATTTATACACTAATTTAAAAGTTGTATTTTAATAAATATATGATAATTGTATATTGTTAGCTATTCTTTTAAACAATTTTATAAGGTAAAAAATAATTAGTCACTATATTGATTAATTTAAATACCATTTTATAAACTAAAAATTATTAGTATTTAAAATATTTTCTATCATAAATAAAAAATTATAATTGATTTGTAAATTAGAATGCAAATTTATCTATAATATTAGCCAGCAAGATTTTAGTTACCAATTAATTAGGGACTAACTTAAACACTAATAGTAATTCACAAACTAGTTATCATTTTTTATTCATATATAAATATAGAGAATATTTTACATACTAATAATTTTTACTTTATAAAATTATATCTAATTTAGTTAATATTTGACTAAGGATTCTGATATTTAAAATGGATTGTTATTTAATGATTTTGTATATAGTATACCTTTAATCAAGTAAAAAATGAAATTATAAAGGTGAATATTGTTATGTATTTTGATGATTATTATGTAAAAAGTACAAGATAATACCAAAATAAATTCGTTTTCTCTCTTTTCTTAACCCGATTCTCTTAATGATAACAATAAAAGTTATTAAAATAAATTTAAACTACTAAAAGTAAGAACATTTTATATAAGAAAAATGATTTACTACTGTAGGCATTAAAACAAACTGACTGACCTGCCTTATAGAAAAATTGTGGGTTTGAAAATATGATCCACCTGCATACTTATGGGCCCATGGGATTGGCCCACATATGTGGACATTTTGACTTAAAAAAAATAAGTCTCGGACATCATAATTCTAATTTTTAAGCATCAAAACAGTCTAATAAAACAAACATGGAGCATGCATGAACACAACCTAATATAACAAATCAAAATCATCATCACAATTTTAATATTTGAAGCATCAAAACATTCAAATAAAACAAGTCCTAGAGCATAAAAATAAGTTCAATAAACACCATTGTAACAGTCCTAGACCATAAAAGTGTCTAATAAATAACATCAAAACATGAACTTATTACTAAGTTAGGATAAGAGGTGTTAGATTATGCGGATCATGGGTTAGCTCACGCAGGCCACAAATTATGTGGATCGAACTTTGATGGATCTGACTTGCAAATTTAATATCTCAACTCGTCCTATTATTTTTGATAGACCTAAGATTGGACCGTCGATCTAAACCCACGTTGTCATGAATAATTTATAAAGTATTCACTTGTTTTTATAAAACATAATCTTTTTACTATTTATTTATTTATTTTTTATTTCATCTGCTATCCAATTTTAATTTTCAAATGGTTTATTTATATTTAGACAAGGAAATCATCACTATTCGTAAAGATGTACTCGTTGCATTATCAAAGACGTTTATTTTATACTCTTAATTAAATTAGTTTCTAAATATGTTTTTACAATTTTAGATTTTTTTCTTAAATTGAAATTTTAATCTCTCTAATTCTTTTCATCTCTTTAATCGAAAATAATTCACTTTTAGTCAAAAACTGCTGTCTAATGGAGCTTAAAAAACGCTATTGAAACGTACGTGTGAAAAAATATAGAATACTTTCAAACTAAAAGAACAAAAAAATGGATAAAATTTTAAATAGATTAAAATTAAACTATTAAGATTACTATACGAGTAAAATATAGTTTTAAACAATTTTTACCCATGATATTAATAATTTAAATCTTTAACCCACCACTCTGGATAAAGATTAAATTATGTTTATATATACTAACAAAAACTCATACGTTGTCATGTCTGTATATTTATATTTTTTTAATTTTTATAAAAATTGAGTTAATATTAATAAATAATATATAATTAATTCTTAGAATAGGCTTCATATATTGTTAAAGATAGAAATACTCTATTAAAAATAAAAAATGATTTTTTTTTACAAACTACAAGTTACACTTCAAAATTTGTAAAGATTTGTTTAGTTACCTAAACTTTTTTTAGAGGCAATTACAACTGTCTTATCGAAAACCACTAATTAGTGACAAAATATTTGGTACAATGAATTTTGTCCAAATCCAATCCACAATTACAAATTGCACTGTAGTTTTCACTGTGCCACTGCCACACCTTGTCTTCTCTCTTTCAAAGAGTTAAGGCAAGTGGGCCCATTTATAAAGACCTCCATAAATGCTTCATTATATACAATGTTTAGCTAATCCCTCTTCATAACACAAAATAAATAAATACTATACCCCTGTTATTGGATAATGAAATAAAAATCCTTATCAGAAAATTACAATCCCATATTGACCCATAAAAGTTAAATTTGTCATTCGACAAGAAAAATGGACTGAATCAGTTTTTTTTTTTTTTTTTTTCAAGATGTCCAGATAAAAAGAATGAAAAATGATAATTTAGTAAAGTTTCTTTTAACAAGACAAATTACTTATTTAAATAAAGAAAGTAATATTTTATTATTTTAGTTTAATTAAAAAAATTATTTTTTTTAATTTTTTTTTTCAAATTTGTCAAAAAAAAATTGTCAAAACATAATTTTCCAAAAGAATCAGTTAAACCACATGAAAGTTTAAAAAAGAATCTTTATTCATGTCTACTTATTGAGGTCATGACATGATTAAGATCATAAATTACTTTAATTACTCTTCTTTTCAGTATACACAATGTGAATTAGGAAAACCTTGCTTTATCCTTTTTTTCTGACCGAAAACGTGTAACTTTAAATATATGTAGAATTTACCTCAATAGCAAAATTGATAGTTATTGATTTTTTTTGAGAAAGTGAATTTGGATCTTTAAACGGGTACGTTAATAATATTTGGATTTTGATATTGAATTTGGAGCTCATTTAGAACAAGAAACCTAGCGAGAGTACCACTATCACCACTACTCTAAAGTAATAATAGGGGTATAGTATTTATTGTTTTTTTAATGGCAGTACGTAGCCAGTAGATGATGTTTTCAAAATTCACATAATAGTAAAATCTTGCAGTCATTTCTAAACATAGATTTGGTGAGTAACCCCGAAAGAAGTAGTAGAGAGTGGCAACACAATAATCTAGCTCCACTAATTTCACATAAATCAATTCATCAACTCTATCTAGGTAACATAAACCTTTCTCAACTCTGCCTCCTCTGCATACATCATGATCGGTTAACATATTCTTTTAATTATCTAATTCTTATAAAAAATTCAATTAAATTATTAGTTTTTATTTAATGTTAAATTTTAGTTAAAATTAATAAATTAAATTACTTCATCTAAAAGTCTAAATATTTAAATTTATTTTATTTTGTAGGTAAAATGATGTAATGTATACATTATAAAAAACATTTAATATCAATATAACTAAAAGGATATAATTGAATCATTTTAAAGAATTAGAAAACTAAATTAAATCAAATAAAAATAAGAAATTTAATTAAATTTTTCATAAAAGTTAAATGATCAAAATAAAATTTTAACCTAACAATAACTAGTGTTGTCTTATTAACTCACACCAATTGCTTCCCATAACTTATATTACTCATCCCATTGCGAGTCCAAGGATACTTTAGCGGAAATTTTACAGTGTAATTTATTTTAGTTTTATAGAAATGGACAATTTTTTAAGAAATTACGTTTTGAATAAATCATGTTTTATGCAACACAATGTTTTTTTTTTTGTTGAGAAAAGTGGACGACTAAGGTGAACACAACTTTAAAGTTACTCGGCACAAACATAATTTTGATTAGTTTGATTTGTTTTTATTTTAATTGTGGTGAAATTGTTTCACTACAACAATTATTTAAGTTGAAGTTGTGAATAAATAACACAATTTTAGTATTGTATGGATTAACCTGAAATTATGTAATGTTCGTACAATTGTAGTGTGTTTGAGGTTAGTCATGCAAATGCAAATAGAGCACTTCACCATAAATTATAAGAAAAAAAAAAAGGAAAAAGTTTATAAGTTGTGTGTCACACAACTTTATTAATAATACTAAACATGTGTTGACCAAATATGATTTTATATGGAAAGTCCACTCTAGTCTGGAAGTCAGATTGCATAAAAACGACCTTTTTACAGCGAAGTTGTTTCATATAGGGACTTTTTACATGTTCTTAATTTTTTAAAAGGTTAATTTTTTTTTATTTCAAATTACGTTAAAAAATTGTTTCATCTCTCAATTATATATATATATATATATATATATATATATATATATATATATATATATATTGTCCTTACGCTTTATTCAAGTTAAATAAAATATTCTTCTCATTAAAATGTAAAGACAAAATATAAGTATATATCTAATTATGAACAAAATGCATTTTTTAAATAATTTTAAAAGAAAAATATATTTAATCATTTTTTAAAGATTGGCCACATATGTGAAATGGAAAAAAAGTTACACATATTTGATAAATTTTCCTACACTCTGTAGCTGAATAAATATTCAAGTTGTTAGTTATTTTTATACAAAATAATTAAGGATATTGATAAGTTACTAACTTTTAAATTTAATAAAGAAAATTTTTGTAATGATTAAAATTAAGGGTTAAATATATTTTTGATCTCTTAACTATCACAATAAAATTAAAATTAGTTTATATTTCAAAACTTTACAATAATTTAATTCTCAAATTCAGAAATGACTAGATTTAATCCTTAAAAAGAAAAAAAAATTGCTAAGTTGTAAAATGGCTTTCAACCATGGAATATAATGTTTTGAATATGTCACTATACACGTCTCAATTGATTTATTCTTCTCGAGTGAATCTGATGGGAAAAAAAAAATTAGAAAAGAGGAAATTTTGCAAGCTTCAGTCCAACTCAAATTTGTTTCTTAAAGAACAATCCAAATGATATTTTTCCTTTTTCTTTACTTCAAGAGACGAACCACACAGAAAAGAAGATTCAAATAAAGAAAAAATGGTAAAATTTCATGGGCCAGCAACATTGGCAGTAATAAACGAATCTAAAAAGAATTAACGAATTTTGTTACAGGTTTAGTTACCCTAATCCATATGATTGACAATTGATAATTATATGAATCATCTGAAAATTACATTCCAAGAGTAAAAAACTAAAGTTGAACAAAGTCTCACTATTTGTTGTCGTCATCTTTAACAACCTCTTGGGTAGAAAGATATCGAACCTTGAAGCGTTCAAGCTTCTCTTGAACAGGTTGCCGAAGACCACGGGAAGTGGTGTTCTGGGTTTCTTCACTCAACATTTGTTCTACTTTCTGGAACTCATCGAAAACGCGATTCACAAGCTTAGATACAAGGGCGACTTTCCTTTGTCCCTCTTCATCTTTTACCATGCTTGGTGGCACATAATTCTCATCAATCGGTTGTTGTGGGGGATAAATTGTTGATGATATTCCTAAGGTCGTGTCATAACTATTCGAGGGTCTTACCGGTTGAGGAAGTTGATTTAACAGAAACTTTTCACTTGAAGCAGTCATGGAGATGGGTATTGCGTGGTGGATGCAAAGGGAAACCTGTTAATTTGGGTGGTTTTGTTCTGTTGTGAATGAATGATAGAAGATAAATGATGAGGCAAGACCAAATGTCTAGTATTTATATACCAGAATTCTTGACAGATTCTGGGACCAACCATTTCACAATTCAAATGTTAAGGTGACGGTCAAAGGAAGACCGTGTCTTGCAGACTTCACCATTTTGATTCCTTGTGCTTTCGGCCAAATAAGACGTGTCACTGTAAACTACCTGGGAGAGTCACGAAACCTTCCATGAATGGATATTTTGTGCAGAATCCAAATTTAATTTATTATTTAAAAGCTACTAAACGTATTTATAATGAATTCCTTAAATTAAAAAAAAAAAAATGAGAGATGAAAAAGTCTAAAAAGAAACACAACATCATCTCACGTGTGGATGATTTTCCATATATGAACGTCATTGAAAAACATTTTTAATGAACAGCTAAGATTCTAAACAGATGATGATAGGTGCAAGCTCATCTTTGCAAAGTCCGCATTCTTTGGGCCATAAATTTGTCGCCCGTAAAAAGGCCCACTTTTTTTTTTCCTGCATTTCCATAAAAGCAGTAGTTTTCAAATAATTGAAATAACTTTGGTAAGTTTTTTAATTTCTACATCAAATAATTGAAATAAGTAACGCTTTTTAGTTGTTAAATTGGTCAGGGATGACCAAATTATTAAATATTGAAATAAGATAGAAATTTTCAGTAAATATTTAGCAATAAAATTAAAATTTGGTTAGTAATTACTTTGTAATTAGGACTTTTGTTACCATGTCATTTTGGTCATTAAATGATTTTTTTTATTGTGAATATTTGTGACTTATGTAATTCAAAATAATTATATTTTAAAATCTAAAATAATCATATTCGTATATTATGTAATTTGTAATATCCACATTCTCATAATATCAATCTATATATATATATATATATATATATATATATATATATATATATATATATATATATATATATATATATATATATATCTTTTGTCTTTTT
>Ga0214542_1000484_pt1 | contig 71889 bp, 29 predicted proteins | sample CNSS1metaG_FD_160096 | JGI IMG/M metagenome (GOLD analysis project Ga0214542, IMG submission 160096) | Root nodule microbial communities from cowpea collected in UCLA plant growth center, Los Angeles, California, USA - CNSS1 | ecosystem: Host-associated > Plants > Roots > Nodule | place: USA...
CCTGCAGCGAACAGAGAAGACGCGCGTGGAGGCGCGTGGCGACGGCGCTGCCTGCGACACCGGCGGGGTTGGCTGTCGCGCGGAGAGGCGGTTCAGATCCGGTGGTTTCCGGACGGAACTGCGTCGGTGGACGGCGGCGGACGGCGGCGGACGGCGGCGGACGGTGGCGGACAGCGGCGGAGGACGCAGACAGTGGCGAGAAGTTGTTTGACAGTGTTGGGTAGTTCAGAAACGAGGTTAACCGAACTTAGACAGCCGCGGACAGCGGCGGTGACTAACGGCGATCAACCGCGGACAGCGGTGACGGACCAGCTGAGACAGAAACCAGAGCGGGATCGACCCGCTCTGATACCAACTTGAGACTGAGACTTTAAAATATGAGTAGTGGACAACAGTACCACTCTCTTCCTCTTCTATTTATAGTGAAGCAAGCACGTACATATGAAAAGATATGAAAAGACTACTCTAAGATACTAGGTATGATTACATGCAATAGTAGAGATGGCAGTAGGTAGTTTCCCACACTCAACACCCTACACATAGGGTTAATGATACAATAGTTATAGGTAATAATTCTAACAGCAATTGAGACCCTACCTAAACTACAAAATTGTATTTAAATATATGCCTATGCATAGAAAATAACATTAATCTTGCAAATTACCTTAAAGTAACTATTAACACAATCACAAAGATAAAGTAACAAGTTAACAATTCCAAATTAGAAGACACACACTATTTAACAACATATAGAACCAAATATGTTGGAGAAATCCAGAACGGTGAGAGCATCACATACCAAAATAATAAAAGAGTGAGAAGTGGAGAAACACAGCATGGCAGTAGCACTTGAACAAGCACACCGCCAAATGAGAAGAAAATAAACCATTTTGAACTCTAAAATAAGCAAATAATTTGAACTAGGAAACTTGAATGCAGAAGACACAGATTACAAGAGCAGGGAAAGAAACAGGGCACAAGTGAACATGAATAAGTGGGGCTCTATTGTTGATGTGGAATGGATCTGCAGAAAATAGTTGTTGTTTCTCTTCAATACTTTTTAAAGTGGGTTATTAGCTGCACGAGGTGATTGGTAAATCCAGCCAATCCTACAGGTCAGACCCTGTGATCTTGTGATTCCACTAAAATGAGATACACATCAAGATCAATATTGTTCGTGATGGTGGCAGAAATTGTAAAATTCTATGATTTTATGAGTAATATTATTGATTTTGACTACCCTGATTGGATGAAGTGCAGATTTTTCATGTGTTAGATCTACACGACACATTTTATTTGGGATAGGATTATGCACTTTTCTTTGTTTCAGTACAAGCTACTGCTTTTTTATGGTTCCTGACATACCATTTCGGCAGTTTTGCTCCATTTATTTTTCTGTTTATCTTTGTTGTTTTGTTTCTTCAGTTATGTTAATGAGAATTCTCTTCCTCATGATTCCTATGTCCATTTCCTCTTCGTCTTAATGGGTTTATTCTTTTACCAAAAACTGAATACAAGTACATTTGTATCAAGAATTTTTGTTTTAGTTGAAAACCCTTTTAGATGTATACGATGCTTGATGAGACTTTTATAATTAGTATTTGAGTGGTGGGGTGTTTAAGTGGCAACTCAGTACACACTGTTAGAGATAGAATTTGATTATGTTAGAGATCTGATTTCATTACATTTAGGAATATGATATGATTTGATAGGGAAATATCTTAACAATTTTTCCCATTATCAGATATTGAATTTGTTATTTTTTAATATACTTCTTCTTGATTATAAATAGGAGTACTCGTTTGTACACTACATACAAAATTCATTATAATCCTTTTTTAATTCTCTCTTCTCAACGTGGTATCATCCTCCATGACCCTTTTTGTCATTTATCCTTTCAACATGGTGTCAAAACCCTAATGAGAAGGGAGGTCAAATTCATGCTTTCCTATTGTGCCCACTACTCAATAGAGTAAATTTTTTGGACATCATGTATGCTTTTCCAATTTCAACCTTTTCCCCTGATGTCATGTGCATGCCAATACACTGTTCCCTGTTGCTGTCATAGTTTATCGCATCTGTCATTGTTTACCGTTATTATCATAGTTTATCACCTGCATCACTGTGCACCATCACTGAAATTTTCTGGCAAGTCCTTTTTACCGCTGGCTTTCTTTGGAGAATACTCTTTTCTGTGAATATATTTTTGGTACATACTATTTACCTCCAATTATTCTTCGGGAAGTACTACTTACGACCAACATTTTCCCAGTGTGTACGGTTTACTGCCAATGTTTATCTGGTAAATACTGTCTACGAACATTTTACTGGCAAGTACAGTTTACCACTGACATTTTTTCGGCTGAGTACTATTTACTGTCCATGTTTTTCATGCGAATGCTGTTTACCACTGACATTTTTGTGTCCTGCAACTTTTTTAACGAGCTTGTCTCACGTGATACATATTATCCACCTTATCGTGCTTGTTAAAGATATGAGTTGAAAGGCCGTAGCATATTGAAGATCGACTATTGTTAGAGATATGAGTTGATTATGTTAGAGATATGATTTGATTACATCATATAAGGAGATATGCTATGATATTAGTGAAATATCTATTTCCCATTATTAGATATTGATTTTCTTCTCTATTATTTTATCTCTTTTTGTTTATAAATAAGAATACTCATTTGTGTACTCAACACATGAAATTCATTATTTTCAATCTCGGTTTCTCTCTTCTAAGCATGGAACCAGATTGATACCAACCTCGACCTATTTTGTCTCTAATCCTTGTAACATGGTATTAGAGCCTAATGAGAATGGAACTTAAATTTGTGTTTTCCATGTGGGCCCACTGCTCACAGAAGTAAATATTTTTCTGATTTTTATTTTTTCTGTTTGTAGTCACGATTCACCTCATGTCTTTGTTCACCTTGTGGTGACTTTTTGACGAGCCTTTTCCAGAATGTTACTGTTTATTGCCAGCGTTTTTTCAACAAGTACTCCTTATGATTGATGTTTTCCTACGGATATAGTTTTCCACCAATGTTTTTCTTATGGATTTCTTTTTTTTTTTGTCGAGCCTTTTTCAGCTGAGATTTTTCATTGCTGATGTTTTTGGGTGATTTTATTTTATTTTCTTTCAAAGAGATTTTTCTGGCCAAAAACCATCATTTGCACCTTGTTGTGGGATAATTATGTGTGTTCTCCAACAGCCGTTGTGCCCTTTAAGCACTTATGCTTCCCTACAACGATGATTCTCTCTAAGCACTTATTGCTCTTTCGCAGCTGCTGTGTCCTTTCAACGTATTTTGCTTTCCAAATGTGTTAGGTCTTTTGAGGGGGGATTCGCAAGGAAGAATCAATAATGATGAGACTTGAGCCAAACTGACACTACCTCCAATCCAAAATCCTTATATGTTGTTCAACTTTCTTATTTATACTTAATGTGAGGTTGAGATTCACCTGGATTCTTAAACTCTTTGGCAATTGTCATTATCTTTTGACCTTTTTCAACAAGCTTGACTATATGTGATTCATGTGTTCCAACCTTAGGGGGAGTGTTGAAGATATGATTTGAAGGACTAAACATAATTAAGATTGATTGTCACTTTGATAGAGAGAAAGTCATGTTTGGAAAAGATCCGCTAGCTTTGTCATTATTTACTTTGTCAGCTTCGACAACCAATTGGTTGGCATGTTTACTAAGTCTCTCAAGAGGTCTTGAGTTGAGGTCATATGTATCAAGCTGGTCTCGTATGATACATATGCTTCAGTTTGAGGAGGAGTATTAGAGGTATGAGTTGATTATGTTAGAGATATGATTTGATTAAATTAAATAGATAGATATAATATTTTTTCATAGGGAAATATTTGATATTTTCTGTTATTAGATACTGATTTTGTTCGTTATTATTGTATGTCTTCATTATAAATAAGAACTCATGTGCACCCAACACAAAATTCATTATATTGCTTCAATAAGGTACTAGAGCAATGCCATCCTCCGAGACTTATTTCGTCTTTACTCTTTTCAATGGTTGTCACTTTGAGAAAGAGAATGTCATGTCCAGGAAATGTCTACTAGTTTTATCATTATTTACTTTGTTAGCTTTAACAGCCAACTGATTGACATGGTTACCAAGTCTCTCAAGGGGTCTTGATTTGATGACTTGTAAAAAGCTTGTCTCATATGATACATTTGCTCTAACTTGAGGGGAATATTAGTATGATAGGGAAATATCTTGCTAAATATTTCCCATAATTAAATATTGATTTTGATAGTTTTTGTATTTCTTCATTATAAATAAGAATACTCATGCGCGTATATGACACACGAAATTCATTTTATTCCTTCTAGGTTTCTCTTTTATCAACATGGTATCTAAGCGGTACCAACTTACATGACTTGTTTTGCTACTAACCTTTTCAACACACTCCATTCCAGAATAACTAAAGAGTTGTTCTGAGAACTCAATTTATTAAACCTAAAGACATTAGAAAATATGTATTCCATTGTAATTTTAGTGATATCAGGTTTCGTGAAAGCAATCAGTTAGTTAAGAAAAACTTGGAATTTCTTGCCTTGCTACCTCATAATTGGCAATCATTTCCCCTAGTTGTTTGATGGGTGTTGAGGGAAATTTATCCTTTGTGGATTTAAGGGCATTTCCCATGGTTCCTTTCTTGTAGGTTCTGTGTACGGTGTTATACTTCCCCAAAAGTTTTTTTGTTGCGATTTAAATGTTTATTCAATGTCAGTAATTCAAGTTTACAGTTTAGATTTTGTTGACACTTAGAGTGTTATGAAAGATTTTTGCTGGATTATCCAGTGGTTATCCCTGAAGTTTGATTAGGTGATATTACCCCTATTGACTGTTTTGAAAATGATGAATCAGATAATTCTAAATATTTTATTTAGTTCAAATGTGTGCTTAGTCAATTAAGATGGAAGTTTATCATTTATTTTTATTTGCAGGTATGTACCATCTTTTATTCCACCTCCAATTGCAACCAAGGGGAAAGAATCTGAAAGGAAAGTCTGTATCTCAATTGAAGCTTTGATCTCATCCTTTTGCTTTCCAGTTCTGATGTATCCAGATATAATGCTTGTTTGCTGATTTTTGTAGAAAGAGGAAGAAAAGCCAAAGGAGAAAGAGAAAGGGAAGTCAAGAAATATTGATCATTTTATGGAGGAGCTAAAGCATGAGCAAGAGATGAGGGAGAGGCGGAATCAAGAACGTGAGCATTGGCGTGACGGTCGTCATGCAGAACATTCTGCTGTAAGTGATGCTGTTAAGCCGTTGTACTCATAGTTTTCTGACAAATTTTTAGCCGTTGTACTTATAGTTTTTCCCCTTAAAGCAGTCCAGCCGCTTTGATGAGCTGCCTGATGACTTTGACCCTAGTGGTAAACTTCCGGGATCATTTGATGATGGTGATCCTCAGACTACAAATCTTTATGTTGGAAATCTCTCACCCAAGGTTTGAGGGTCCCCTCAATAACTGGCCTTTGTTTTTCTTCGAGAATTAAGTACCTGTTAGTCTTATATTGGCAGTTTAATGATTGTAGGTCGATGAAAATTTTCTTCTCCGTACTTTTGGAAGATTTGGACCTATTGCTAGTGTGAAGATTATGTGGCCAAGGACAGAGGAGGAGCGAAGGAGGCAAAGAAACTGTGGCTTTGTAGCTTTCATGAACAGAGCTGATGGACAGGCAGCAAAAGATGAAATGCAAGGTCTGGTTCATTTGTCGGAAATCAGAACTCAAACTCTTGTAGCATAGCGTGTATTTTTATTGAGTTTATGCTTCAGAAAATATGTTAATGCAATGACGTAGTATGAATGTTTGTGCAGGAGTTGTGGTTTATGAATATGAATTGAAAATTGGATGGGGAAGGACTGTTGCCCTACCATCGCAAGCACTACCTGCACCTCCACCAGGGCATATGGCCATTAGGAGTAAGGAGGTATTACTGTTAACTTGTTGAAAAACAAAAGAGTTAGGGTCTGTTTTCTATATTTGAAAACTGTTTTCAAAATCTAATAAAAAATAGTTTTATGAGAATAGTTTCTGAAACAGTTTTGGAAGTTTTCTATTTTCTATTATTTGCTATCTTCTCAGCGTTGTGACATCTCCCCCTACTCCTTCATATGAAGTAGTTTATGAAAATTATTTTATAGTGCAGTTTTTAAAAACTAAAGACTCCACAAAAACCCTACTATAAAGAATTTCTTAGAACAATTACGATTTTCAAGTGGTTATTTGTAACGAGAATATAAACAAATGTCAACTTCATTAGTTTTTTCTGTTTTGATAGCTGTCTGTTAGGCTGTTATAAATTGACACGGCTGTCACCTCATGGTATCATTCTATGAGGATGTTTATTTATACTTCTTGAACAATGAAAGCTTAGCATCATTCTAATCTTCAATACTTAGTAATGCAATAATATAGGTTCCTCTTCTTGTGTCTATCTCTTCTCTGTACATTCAATATTATTTAATTTAAAATAAGTAACCACTTCCAAGTTTTTATTTTTTTTTTGTCATCATTACCACTCCAATTGTCAAATAATTCCTAATCTAGATCATTCCCCCTTCACCTGTGTGTCGTGTCCTTCTCACTCAAATAAAATTAAAAATCTCAAGCCAAAGGAACTTGCCATGCTATTTGCTGTGTTTTCTAGCCCCTATGTGAGATGATGAAAGATAAATATCTTGATGATTTATTTCGACTTATAATTTATTAAAATGTGAAGATTATCTTGTGAAATCAAGTTGTCTATTGCTGTCCAGGCCGCCCTTCTCATAGATATACAACATGTTTTACTTGTTTTTGTTTGCAGGGTAGTACTGTGATTTTGTCTGGTCCTTCTGGTCCACCGTTAACATCCGTGCCTAATCAGAATTCTGAGCTGGTAGGTTCTCAGTTTTAGATTGTCTTAAATTCTTTTATATTTGTCACATATTGTACTGTCATTGATACAAGGAGAAATATTATCGAAATTGTAATTGAATGTGAAACACTAATTTGATGCATCTCCAATGCATCTACGTTTTTGGAAACTGAGTATTGTAAGATAGCAGTTCTCTGACTACCGGGTGAAACACTTATTTGCTGTTATTCAATTGATCACTTACAATAAAGTTCATTTTCTTTAGTTCTGTCTACAAACTTAACAGAAACATGGATGTATATCTTTCTATTTATCATATAAAGTATCATTTGTTTTTTGTGTGTCTCTATGGATAAATATTCTTAGTACCATGTAGCAGGAACCAAGTTTCCAAGACCTGGACCACCAAAAAGCTTTGATGTTGCTCAGTCTTGGGTACTTTAGTTTATATGGTTGGATAGAAATACTAAAAATTTCTCTGACCGGTAGTCTTTGAGTTCATTTGGGATAGAGTAGCATTTTAGTCCTTTTAGTTTTTTTTAGTGTCCTGACCAATTTATGGGAGCGTTTTTTGTTACATCTTTAATGTGACTGACTTACTGTGTTGCATGGTTTTTGATCTTTATTTTGCTGTCTTTTATCCTTTTTTTCTTTATTGTGTTTTTCTCCGCTAGTATTTTTTTTTCCTCAACTTTTGCATCTTTTGAAATAATCCTATTTCTTGTCTCTAAAGACAGATGGTAGTAATATATATAAAAGAGATACAAACACACTAGGTGTAGAGTTACTTATTGGTTCACATTCCTAATGTTTTTGATGTAATGGTTCTTGATCCTAATATTCCTGCTATAATTTATTGTAGGTTCTGACTCCTAATGTTCCTGATATAATGGTTACACCTCCTGAGGATGAACATTTAAGGCATGTAATTGATACAATGGCTTTGTATGTCCTGGATGGAGGATGTGCTTTCGAACAAGCTATCATGGAGAGGGGTCGTGGCAATCCTCTTTTCAACTTCTTGTTTGTCCTTGGCTCAAAGGAACATACCTACTACGTTTGGAGACTCTACTCATTTGCCCAGGTACAACAATTTCCTTTCTGAGGATGCAATTTTATTTTTGAGAATGTTTTGACTAAACAAAATGCTTAAGTACTATCGGTATATTAGCATTGAAGAATCCATAAAGGCAAAAAAGTTTCTTTGACATAATAGTTATATAAGAGGTTTTGGAGGGTGACATGTGTTCTTTGCGTGTAATGCAGGGTGATACCCTTCAAAGATGGAGGACTGAACCTTTTATCATGATAACGGGTAGTGGAAGGTACTCTAATTATTATTTTTCCCTTGTGTTATGTTTTTGATTATTGTTAAAAATTAGAAAAGAAAGAAGAATACTGGTGGTTGTTTTGTTTGCCGATGTTGTGAATGGATTGCATGGGTCATTAGTAATAAAGTGTAACCTCGACAAAGATAATTTTATTTTTTCAGATGGATTCCTCCCTCATTACCAACATCAAAAAGTCCAGAACATGAAAAGGAATCTGGTTCCACACATGCTGGAGGAAGAAGCAGGGTACTTTCATTTTTGTATTTTATATTAGGTTGAATGTAATTTCTCAACAACACTCTCTTCTGATTATGTAACATTCTGTGTTTTGATTGAATTTTGTAGCGTGTTGAGCCAGAAAGAACACTGACTGATGCACAGAGGGATGAATTTGAGGATATGCTTCGTGCTTTAACTCTAGAGAGGAGCCAGATAAAAGAGGCTATGGGGTTTTCTTTAGATAATGCTGATGCAGCTGGGGAGGTAGAACTGTTTTTCTGCTCATTGGCTATTGAAATACCTTCAGTATAATTGAAATTGCTGGTTTAAAGTCAGTAAAATTATCTTCAGATAATCCATTTTAGCCCACTTGCTTACTCAATCCAGTTATGGCATTTATTATTCCATTTTAGTAAATTTAACTCTTGCTCAAATCTTAGCACTGGGCTTAGACAACCTGATGGAGAGGGGTCTTTGACCTGGGCTATCTCATCCTTAAATAATCAATCCATTCACACAACTTTGTACCATAACAAAAGATACTAATTTATCTTGTATTGATCTCTGCTCATTTTTTATCAGGAAAGTATTCGTTAGTAAGTAATCAAGCACTGTTACCAAAATAAAAACCCACTAGTATAATCTTATTACTAAGCTGTTCTAAAACAGAAAGACCCAAAGTTTCAAACAGAAAATTACTGATGACTTGCCACGAATGAATTGGAAAATACTGCAACTTTGCAAGTTGAGGTTGACCATTAGTCCAAATTCAAAAGTATGATGCTAGCATGTGTTAGCCCCCCCTTATCCTTCTAGTTTTTCTCCTGTATACGATTTGAGCTCAGGCTAAGCTAAACACCCATAGTTGACATGGGTCTGGCCCTAGAATTCCTGAAAAGCTATACGAATACAGTATTTTGCTAAAATGTGCTCAGCCTATGCTACAATAAACACACGTGGCCCTTTCAGTTAGTAAAACATATAATGTATGTACTGTCTACCATAAAAATTAAGTTAATCTGATGAGTAAAACAAATTATCCGATTTCATAGACAGAAAAAAGATGCAGAATTGTCTTTTGTAATCACTCTCTTACTATCACTTACTATTCAATTATCCTTCATTTTATATAATTTGGATAATGCTTCCTTGATGATTTTTAAATCTTAACTGCAGATAGTTGAAGTCTTGACTGAATCCTTGACACTTAAAGAAACCCCCATTCCTACTAAAATTGCAAGGCTTATGCTTGTCTCTGATATTCTTCATAATAGTAGCGCTCCTGTAAGAAATGCGTCAGCATATCGCACCAAGTTTGAAGCAACATTACCGGACATAATGGAGAGTTTTAACGACTTGTACCGTAGCATAATGGGGCGTATTACTGCTGAAGCCCTAAAGGTAGACTGAACAATAGTAGATAGCCACGATATAATATTAGTTTTCTTTCTTATTCTGGTAGGTGATCTCTGTCTGAAATGTTCCAGGAACGTGTGCTGAAAGTTTTGCAAGTTTGGGCGGACTGGTTTCTATTTTCAGATTCTTATGTGAATGGCTTAAGAGCTACTTTTCTTCGACCTGGGAACTCTGGTGTAAGTCCATTCCATTCTATATGCGGGGATGCACCTGAGATTGAACAGAAGACCACTTCTGAAGATATAGTTGTTGGTGGCAAGACCAACCAAGATGCTGCATTGGCAATGGGTCGAGGGGCTGCAATGAAGGAGCTAATGAGTCTTCCTATTGCTGAGCTGGAAAGACGATGCCGACACAATGGATTGTCACTTGTTGGTGGTAGAGAAATGATGGTTGCACGGTTGTTAAGTCTTGAAGAGGCAGAAAAGCAGAGAGGTTATGAACTAGATGATGAACTGAAATATGCCCACAACCAAGTGAGTTCTGGCAAGTATTCAGGTAATCGGCAAGAAACAAGTGCAGAGCCTGAACCAGTAGGACTTTCTGCATGGAACCACTATGGGGATGAAGATTTGCCGTCACAGAGCAGAAGTTCCGTATCTATAGCCTCTACACTTCCTATTCCACAGCCTGAACTTAAGGCCTTCACAAAAAAGGAAAAGAGCGATCCAGTTCTGCCAGCCTCTAAATGGGCTCGGGAGGATGATGAAAGTGACGATGAACAAAGGAGAGGTGGAAAAAATCTCGGCTTAAGTTACTCATCTTCTGGTAGTGATAATGTGGATGATGGTCTTATTAAAGCTGATGAATCAGAGTCTGCAGCTGGTACAAGTTTTCCAGCTCACACTGACAGTGGAATGAATGAAGAGCAGAGGTTGTAATATATTTTGCCTTAATTTCTCACTTTCATTCTTTCAGTTAGATTGCCTATGGAACTGAAGCCTTTCTTGTTCAGCTTGCATTTACTGACATTTGACTGTTCTATCTGTGTTTTCTTTTATATTTAATCGTGGTTATAATTTTCTATCCCCAAAAACTATTCAAAATCATTATCGTTTTTGGGGATGGGGATGGTACAACCAGTAAAAGGTTTATATTATATGTCTTCTTATGGGGCTTACTATGGACAGGCAAAAGCTTAGACGCTTGGAGGTTGCTTTAATTGAATACCGTGAATCTCTTGAAGAAAGGGGAATTAAAAATTTGGAGGAAATTGACAAGAAAGTGGAGTCACATCGAAAAGGGCTGCAAGCAGAATATGGATTATCAGATTCTGGTGAAGATGGTAAAAGTAATAGTAAGTTCTTTCTATTTGTCTTTTTCTTTTGAAAGTTGTACAGAAGGAATTGATTTTTCATTTACTGACATTCTAATGACATTATGAAAATTTGAATGACTTGCACATTGGTTTAGATGTGTTATTGCATTGTAATTATTCAACAATTGTCTAGAAAATTCAATAATTTGACATTCATATGCTCAAGTATGAATCACATTCTGCAATCACGCTAAAGACTGAAGAAACGTGATCATTTTAAGTTTGGATTTTTATTTATTGCCTACTGAACCTCAGTGATGTTAACTTAACTGTAGTTGCATGTGATGTGATCCTATTGCCTATTTGAGATGGTACTTTTTGAGTGGCTTTATGAGGGATTTGTACTTAGAGTATGATGTGATAACAATTATTCAATTTATGGTGTCCATCATATTCATTTTTTTCTGGGCCATTGAATAAAATTTCCATGTTACGTTTCCAGAAGGTGTTAATTAATAAGAAAGCAGGATAGTAAATTATACAATGAAGTTTATTTGCATTTTGAATGAGGACGATCGACCTGATCTGTTTTTATTACATTTAATGTCTTCGGTGCTACCTGGCATCATAGGCTCAGCTCCCTATTCCTGATCTCCACTCTATGAAAGAAAGAGAAAACAAAATTGTTAAGCAGATATCTAGAATTTTTTGTTGTATAAAAAAAAAAATGAAGGAATCAGATGCTTGGAGTGAAGTGCATAATGTATCTAGTCATAACCGTTGTCATATGCATGCTTTCATTCGCTTCTTTTTTTAATTCCTTCCTCTAACCCTTTCACCTTTTCCATGCATTCTACTAATTTCTTTAAAAAAAATGTCATTAAAATGGTAAAACCATATCTTTGTGTTATTCTCCTTGTTATTCTGCATCAAGCTTTCAAATGATGTAAAAATTTAAATCGCAGGAAGAACTACAGAGAGGAGGGATAGGCATGACGTCTCAAGGAAACGGCACCGAAGCCGAAGTCCAAGTGATAGTCCACAACCAAAATTATCTGGAAAAGACAAGGACAGAGAACATGATTTAGAAAGGGATCGAGACAGACAAAGGGACAAAAGTTATGATTTTGATATTGAAAGAGGAAAAGACCGACACCGGGAAAAGAGTGGAAGCAGAGAGAGGGATGATCATGATAAGGATAGAAGCAGGGATAGGGACAGAGACAGAAGAAGACGGACCAAATAAGAACATTTCAGGTGTTTCAACACAAATATCTGTTACCTTACTGATTTGCATATTGTTTTGTAAAAGTCTGGAGGACAGTTGGCTTTTTGTGATGTTAGGGGGATATACTGGCAATGTGATTAGTACCTGCAAGAAGATAGGGATGAAACGTCTGCCAGGAAATTGTTACTGTAGACAATCTTTTGAAGTGCCAAATGGTAACTGGCTCTTGATACCCCCATATTTTTAACATGTAATTTAAGATTTCAAATCTTTAATTTTGCCCATGAATTAGATCAAGAGGGTTCTGTCTAATTGAGAGTTAACTGGGAGATTCGGCTGGTTATGTGTTTGTACTGCGTGTTGGGTAAGTTGTAGTTTTAAACATTATTGCGTAATGCCACATGTTAGTAACGTGGACGAAATTTGAATTCCCACACTTGTTATTTGATAAAATCAATAATTTAGTTTACACAATGAATGTTTTTGACGATTGTATAACTTTTCTATTGCTAATTTATTTTTGTTTTCGTCCAGGTACCCAAGTTTGTAGCTTTTATTCAGCTACTTTTTCTTAGTGTAAAAACCTATAAAAAGGGAGTGGGACTGTGCTTTTAAAACTTTTGACAAATATCATGTAGGAGAATATTGTACTGGAAAAACACTTTTAAAACGAAATAGTAAAATGTGAGATAGAAAAGTTTTATGTAGATTTGTGTAAATTTGGATTCTTTCTTTTGGTACTGTTATTTTGTTGAGCTCTCAGAATATTTATTTATACATTTTTTTTTATATTTTAAACTATATCAATTTTCTTAATCTATTAAAATTAATTACTTGAATAGAATAGAAATATAAAACTGAAAAAAAGAATATAAACTCGCGAGCAATTTTTAACAAAGAACTAACTTTAACTAATTTACTTGAAGACAACTATGTTTTAAGGGCTACCATTGGTTCAACCTATTTGTATTCTTACAATGGAATCTTGAAGTTATAGTTTAAATATTCTTTTATAAATATTATCCCTAGACTATCTTCACACTTGTGAACAAACAAACATTAAATATTCTCCAGTATAGATATTTGAATACTAGAAAGAGCATGAATTTTTGTTTTTTAAGTTTGTTTAAAGATTGGTTTTGTTGTTAGTTCTTCTCAAACTTACTTGATATATATAGCTTGGGAGAACCACAGCATGATAATCATATTTGTGAAAATGATTATTGAACGTATGTACTAAGCTTTTTTTACTTCTATTGTTTACTTTTTTTTTTTATCTTAATAAATGTAGTAATTGTTGAAAGTGTAAAACATCTTTTTAAGCATTTATCACAAATAAACTTTCAATTATAAGAAATTATTCTCTAGTGAGAACACTGGTATTTGATTTTCGTTTTTGTTATAATTTGATGTAATTAAATTCAAATTCATGTACATAATTTTGAATTTATAATTTGCTCAATTATATTGTTTTTTTCCTATGATTAATGCTTGTATTAGTTTGATACTTTTTTATTGGGATACGATGAGCATAAAAAAAAAACTTCTAATCATATGATATTGGCAATAACATTTAATTGGAATTATTCTTATTGCCACAAACATTTTCTTTGTAGAAGGTGGGTTTTTCTTAGAAATCTCATTTTCATCTCCACAAAGAATATTAATGTCCTCATTTCAAATCCAATGAAATAACATTGATCAATCATTAATATTTTAATTTCAAGTTTGTTGACGTAATATCAAGCCAAAATCATATACAATATATTATATTCTTTTTGAAACTTGAAATTATATCAGAATTTTGTTCTTCACCGTAGACCCTTTCAAATATTATATTTAAACCCATTTTATAACTTCATGAATAAGTTTGACCCTGTTTCAATAAATGAATTGTTTTTTTCTTCCTCACCTTGTATTACTACAAAAGTACCGTTTTTAGGGTAAAATAGGTTGAACGCCTACTAATGTAACATGCGTGAGGTTTGATGTAACCAGGTTACTCACAACTTAATATATTTTTTTTGTTAGTGTTATTTTTCTTAACTTGTTTCATTCTGTCCTAGTGCAATAATGATTGTATAGTATGATCAACCAACAACCAATGAATACAATTCTTTGAAAGAGATCAGTTGTAAAAAGATTATTTTGTAAAAAAAAAGTTAAAAGTTAAAATTTGTGTAATTTCTAAACTAAGTTTTATCTAGAATTGTCAAAATGGATAAACCGGTCCGGTCCGATTTAATTCATTATGGATTGATCATTTAGTAAACTAATCTAACCCAGTTCACTTATTAACGATCTAAAAAAATTCGAATTCGACCCGACCTACCACAGGTTGATGAATTAAACGGATTAGTTCACGGACTCAATTAAAAAAGATACAATTTTTTTATTTTTTTTTTCAGTTAAAACTAAATTATAATTTTAATTAAAATTTAAATAAAATTTAATACCATCCAAAAATAAAGCAAAATCACAAAAATATAAATTATTTGTGTGGGGACAAGTTAGCTCGTGAATTTTATCCCATTTTTATAACTCTAGTTTTATTATGATGATATTATTAAAGCTTAATTTCCTTTTCCTCTGCATTTTATAACGTCAAATTCATTCCTAGTTAAGGAAATCTCCACCCCATCTTTCTGTTCTTGAGCATAAATCAAGTTAGATGAAGGGCGTAGTTTCAGTTCCCATACAACCTTCAATCATCACCAATCACATCATTTTATTTTCTAAAACAAATCAGATTCAACTTCAATTCTAACTTCCCAACTCTCTGCACCTAAATCTTGCAACCAAACAATACTCTCATTGTATAAGACAACACACGCTCTCCTCTGCATCCAACACAAAACTTTCTTCCCATCTTCTCTTCTCTCTCTTCTTGTTCAAGATTCAAGAGAGAGAGAGAGAGAGAGAGAGAGAGAGAGAGAGCACGTGCATAACATAACACAGCAATGGCAATGGCAAGCAAAGAGAGAGAGAAAAAACTCTTCTTTGTTGGGTCACTGGTGAACTACGCTGCAGAACTGAAGCTTCTTCTCACAACCGTCCTTCTCCTTTGCGGCGTCGCCACTCTCCTTCAGTTCCTCCCTTCACGTTTCACCATCTCTTCCTCCGATCTCCGCCTCTGCATCTCAAGGGTCTCCCTACAATCTCCACCACTCTCTACACCACCACCACTAGCCACACCCCCTCCACCACCCTCTTCCGCCGCTCTCCTTCCCAACGCCACCATTAAGCGTGTCTTCAACACTTACGGCTCCGCAGCCTACAACTTCATCACCATGGGAGGATACCGAGGAGGACTCAACACCTTTGCCATCGTTGGCCTCTCTTCCAAGCCACTTCATGTTTACGGAAAACCCACCTACGAGTGCCAGTGGATCCCTCTACAAAACACCACCTCTTCTCCAAAACCCATCACCACAAAGGGCTTAAAGTACCTCCCCGACTGGGGCTACGGCCATGTCTACACCGTCGTGGTTGTCAACTGCACCTTCAACGGCACCACCATCAATGCCGCCAACACCGGTGGCAGGTTGGTGCTCCATGCTTCCACCTCGGGAGCCGGAGACACCAACTTCAACGTCACTGACAGAATAGAGGTTCTGGAAGAAGCACCAGGGAGTTTTAATGCCTCACTCTTTTTGTCGAAGCCTAAGTATGACTACTTCTACTGTGGCTCTTCTCTCTACGGGAACTTGAACCCTCAGAGGGTGAGGGAGTGGATTGCTTACCACGTGAAGTTTTTTGGGCCAAGGTCGCATTTTGTTATTCATGATGCTGGTGGGGTGCACGAGGATGTGCTGGAGGTGCTGAAGCCATGGATGGAACTGGGGTATGTGACGGTGCAGGATATTAGGGACCAAGAGAGGTTTGATGGGTATTATCATAACCAGTTCATGGTGGTGAATGATTGCTTGCATAGGTACAAGTTCATGGCCAAATGGATGTTCTTTTTTGATGTGGATGAGTACATTTATGTTCCTCCTAAGAGTACTATCAAGACAGTCCTCAATTCGCTCTCAGAATACGACCAATTCACCATTGAACAGATGCCCATGAGCAGCAAGATTTGCCTCTCTCAGGATTATGGCAAAACTCACAGGTACACTTTTCTTTCTTCCTTTTGCTTCATAAACTTCTGCTCAACTTTGTCTCCAGTAAGTCAAAATCAACTTAACTTTTATAAAGTTCAATCATTTAGTGAATCTTTGCGTATTTTTCATCTAAAGTAGCTGGTTCCTTTACTGATATGGGTCGAACAATTGGGTGGATTAACAGGTTTTGCTAAGTATGAATTTGACTTTTGCTGTTCACCTGAGGCATCGATTTGATGTCATTGTCCTTTCTTCTTTTGTTTTGATTCTCGAAATGATAGAGGATATTGAGTGGTTGGATAGTGTTAATTTCTTATGTGGAGGGAAGATAGGATTTGCATTATTGTGGCGTAGATGCGTTTGGAAACATTTGCCCATCCCTTTAGCATTGATTCTGTTGTTCTAGTGTAACAGGACAGGTGGAATTAGTGGGGCTTGTAGGAACCTTGTTCTAGAGTATGATTTCATTCTAATTTACTCACACAACACAACCATGTTTAGAAATAAATAACCAACTACACAAAAGACTTACTCCTGATACTGCTTCAAGAAGATAATGAACAATCATTGATTATTGAACTTAACAGGAAATGGGGTTTTGAGAAGCTTGTGTATAGAGATTCAATCACAGGCATTCGTAGAGATCGAAAATATGCAGTGCAACCACGGAGCTTGTATGCAACAGGGGTGCACATGTCACAGGATCTATCAGGAAAAACAACTCACAAAACTGAAGGTAAAATCATGTACTTCCACTATCATGGAACCATATCAGAAAGAAGAGAATCATGTAAAATACTGGTAAACACGACACAAGTCACCAACGAAAAAATCCCTTATGTGTTGGACACCACATTGAGGGACATTGCTGGGGTAATCAAGAAATTTGAGCTCAAGATGATTGGATCAAGGTTGCAGAACAAGACAAAGCAATGACACACTTCAAATCTTTTTTTTTCTTTTCTCTTCGTGGGGCTTTTTCCTAAAGAAATATGTGATTTAACTTGTGGCAGGATAGAAGATTCACCCATTTCTTTTTCTAATATCTGTATTATAAATATAATTTTTTTAATTATTTGGTACACGGGTATACGATCTTGTTGCATATTAAAATTATTGGGTCCTTGGTTTGGTCATTTGAGTTTTTGTTATATGCTGTATTTTGTAAAAAATAATGAATAAAAAAGATGAATGATTTAATAATGGTGTCGGTGAGGGGACCAGAGCATCCCCCAACTTAGGCGCCATCATATGAAGTGTGACCAATGTGTTGTGTTGCTTTCTCATACTGCATCTTTCCCTTTTATTCTTCATCATTATTTTCGACTTTGCTTCTTCTTCAATCCTTATTCCTCTCAGTAAATTTCGTTCAAACAATTCCTTTTATTTCTGGGAAAATGGGAAATTTTATGATCTTCTTTTGAAGATGTATAGTTGGGAATATAGGTTTTAGTTCAAGTATCTTAATGGGAAATGTGAAAAAGTTAAACACTGTTTAATCTCATTCTAAAATTTTAAATTAAAAATAGTGTAATTTTTTTATAGAATTAATTATATTTTTTTGTCTTTTAACTTTTATTAACAATTAGAATTAGTCTCTTTCATTAACAATTGGAATCGGTCTTTTTTCAAAATAGTGAACCAATTTAGTCTCTTATATTTAGATATGCGTGGATATAATATTTTTAATTAAATTTAATTAAGTTTATTTGACGTTTCAAACACATTTATCAACTAATTTTGAAACGGAAATGTATCAACCAATGTAAACAACTCATATGTTATTACGAAACGTATTTAAAATGTCAAATAAACTTAACAAAATTTGGTTAAAAAAAATTAAATTCATGCGTTTATAAAATTAGATAACTAAATTTATCAAAATAAAAAAAAAAGACTAATTGTAATTTTTACTAGTTATATATATATATATATTGAAATTTTTTTTATATAAACATAAAAGTGTAATATGGTCGTAACAAACAAATTTTCACCTATTACATATGATTGATGAAAGAAAGACAAAAAGGAGGAGTGGGTGTGGGTGGATGTCGATGAGATGAGTCCTCTTAATTTATATAGACATCAAAGAGATGTGGTCCCAAGGACATGCCGAATCATTAGTTTGAAAACTGGTTTTGTTTTACACGATCCATGTTCTTACTATTTCATAACTAAAAAACAATGTACTAAGAGAATCTCTAATTATCTAATTATTTAATCGTGTACCAAGAGCATCTATCATAATAAACTATGGCTTTGGGGTCGATTAAATATATTTAAAAGGTTTAACTTGTTAAAATATTTCTTTTAAAAAATTAAATAGGTGTAACAAACACTTATTTAAGTATATGATAACAACTCAACATCAAAAGTTAATATTTTTTATATCAGTACGAAATATTTACTCATTTTATTAATGAACAATTTTCGTTAGAAAATAATGTCTAATCAGTTTAGCTGCTAAAGAATAAAAATACCAGAGTTTCATTTTTGTTGTGTATGTGAAGAGGTTGTTGATAGCTAATATGTTAGTATTTGTATAAATGTTCTTTAAATTTTGAAGTTCGTCTTGTTTTTAATATGTGAGTATTTTCAATCTAATTTCTTTTTTTCAATCACATTCTCTATAGGATAAACCTGAATTATTTGTCATTAAAAAATTAAATTTGTGGCTTAATTATATTAAATAAACCAAATTTGATTCGATAAATCAACTGTCTTACTTTTTCTTATTAATTTTATTTTTGATTTTTTGTCGTCTATAAATGTGAAGTAAAATATATAATTTATGTGTCGAGGTTTTAATGCTCTAGGAAGAGTTTTTAAATGTTTTTTTTTTCTTGCGTGGACCATCATATACCAGTTGTTTTGATGACCGACACATGCTGGTCGTTTTGACGGTGTTAAAATGTTTTATTTTCTTTTATGTTACTCTTATTGTTAATTTTTTTTATGTTTTTCTTGTTCGTCTTTTTCTTTTTCTTTTACTTTTTCTTATGTTTTATATTTCGTGTTCGGTTGTATGAATTTACATTAACTCCATAGTGTATCTATAAGAGTCAAGTTGATTAGAAATTAGAAGAGTTATTAAGTTCATCTGTTTCCAAGATTATATTCGATTAAAATAATGAGCTCACATTTTTGTTCTCTTACCAAATTTTTTGTATTAGAATAAACCCTAGGGTTCTTTTTAGATTGATTACTCAACATTTGCAATGGTATTTATAAGATCAAAAACGTGTAACTGCATGTAACTAGATTTACTCCCAAGATGATCCTAACTTTCTTTATTTCTGACATCATTATCAAAATTTGAGATGAATTAACCATTATATAAACTCAATATAATGAAGCTCATTTTTACTCAATTAACAAAGAAGAGTAATATAGACTTGTGGTCACAAATGCACTTCTGGTTATTTTTATTTATTGTTGGCCAAAAATATATCTAATGGACTATAACTTTTGATCTAATAGTAAACGTTTGATCCTAACAATACTATTCTTGTCTTATGCTTATTCCTACCGGATAACAGATATACTTGTATTCACTCTCTTATTACTTCAATCTCAATTAATTAATTCTATAAAAAAACATAAAAGATCATGAAAAAAGAAATATGATATTATATAATATTCAATATCAAAATAACGTATTTTCATTTTTTCCAATATCAAATATTTAGAAAAAAATTATAATTGTATATATTTAAAAATAGAATACCAAATAACATTTCATGAGAATAAAAAAAAGTCAATAAAATTAAAAAATAATTTTAAAAAACTATAAAAAAATCTCTTCAAAGTTTATTTATTTTTTAAATATTTAATACACCACTTGAACTTGAACAAAATGGCACAAAGAATAAATATTAACCTTATAATAATTAAAAGTTAACAGAGGCCTTTCATCTCTTGAATTTACATGTATGTTGATGGTGATAAATTACACTTATGATGATGTGTTAGAAAATAAAAAATAAAATTTTATTAAAAATCATTAAAACAATATTCTACATTATAAAAATGAAAAAAAAAATTAAAAATAAGTAAAAAATGATTAAATGTGTCTCTTAGAAACAATTTGATAGACCATGAGCGAAATAAATGTATAATTAAGACTATAATAAGATAAAAATTGTCTTAGACATATAAGAATATTTTTCAAATATCAAATTAGTCAAATTGTTAAGAAATATTGAAAATTGTTTTAGCAAAATAAAGAAAGTTCTTCAAATTGAACAAAAATTAAGAATAAAAAAATAAAAAAAAATACATTTGTTTATATTACACGATAGATAAATGATTTATCCTATTGAACACTTAAATCGAGAGTTAAAAATTATCATGAAAAAAAAAACAATAAAGAAAAATATTAAAAAAAATAGAAATATTCAAATATGAGGTATAAAAAATATTTAATTGAGATAACATATTTTGAGCATAACTGCACAAACATTATGATAAAAGAGAAAATATCTTGGAGATATGAATGAATTTCGTGGCAAGCCTAACAATTAGGTTACATGATAGACCATGAATATTTTAGTAATTCAAATGAGAACAAGGATAAGGATGTGACAAATATTTGGGTAGAGATGGAGACATGATGAGTGAATATATAGATAGATACTCATCTTCATTCTCATATTCAATTGAAAAAAATCAGGTATTACTTATACATATACATGTAATCGGTAAATGTGAGAATTTTTTGTCAAAACGGCAACGAATTCAGACAATATCCATAGAATGAGTTTATTTGTCATCCATAGAGAGAAATTTCTTTTTTTTTTTTTGAGTCAAAATTCCAAAATCATCTGGTCTCCAATAGGAAATATCTTTTGATAATGTAACTTGAAGATTATGAGCACTCAAAGGTAGCATCCAAGTAAAATTAGACCAAACCTATTATTTAAAATGAACCCTTTTACTTGAAACTAAATAGTTTCCATTGCATGAGTTATGTTTTAGAAAAAAATGATAATGTACTTATTCAAATTAGAAAAAATTAACTTATTTTTTTATATTAAATATGATTTTGGTATATGTACTTATTATCAAACTTAGTTTTAGTTCCTTTACTCTAAGAATTGATTTATTAATTATCTAAATTTAAAAGTACGCGATCCTTTTATAAACTTTGTGATAATAAGAAAAAGATCACTAAATACTCAATTTAAATATAAAGAATAACTAAAATCAAATAATATGTAAACCTAGTGATTTTATTAACCGTCATAGTAAAATATGTTACCAGAAACATGAAGGACAAAAATCGAATATTTTCAAAATCGAGATAACTGAGTTCATCAATTTGAAAGATTAATGACCACAAAAACAAGTTTGAAAAAAGTACAGGACCAAAACATACTTTTCCTTGTTAACATATCTTGGTTATTCAGCCCAAATATGAGCATGTTTGAGTGCAGATTCCGTTTTCCGTGTGATCTAAAACCCTGTGAGCTCGTTTTTGCATCATACTGTTGTTTTGATGCGAATGTGAAGCAAAACCACATCGAAACACTCATTTTCATGAGATTATATGCCTCAAGTGACACATATTAGAATATACATTTCGCATGAAGAGAAGATTTTGTGAAAAATTTCCAGTGAAAATCACCCATCAATATTCCACAGACGCTAAAAGGTTGTGATAAAAGTGACAGAACCAACTTGAAATAGAATGAGAAGTTTTGTTAGCACCACTTTCCACAGTAGAGACTCCTTCATCTTCATGCACCTTGTGCTTCTAAGAAGGCTGTAAAATCCTCTCTGGCTTTGCTTAAACGAGGAGTAGAAGATGATGTTGAAAACCGAACATGTTGAGGTGATTTTGTAGAAGATCCAGTCTTAGGAAGCCCCTTAAAGTCCTTCTCAAAGACAAAAGCTGAGGCAACTGGGGCATGCACATCACTAGCACTGCATTTCATCAACTCCAATGGCAGATCAAAGTAGGAGGAATTCATGGGGTCTCCTTCAATCTCATGGAACAGCGCAGAAGAAGCCCAAGAACCACACTCAAACTTTTCCAAAGAAACCGTTCTAGATATTACAGCACCTTCCATCACAGATCCTTCTTTTCTCATTTTAACAGGTTTTCCTTTCCCAAAGCCTGGAAGAAACAGGCAAAGAGCACTGCACTTAAACCCCTCCTCTTCATATGCTTCCACATCCTTGCAACTCACAAGATTATCTCTGGTGGCTTCAGTTTTGGAGAAGCTGTTCTGATGCATGTTATCACATTCCACTGCATTTGGTATGGCCCACCAGAGATCAAATTCATCTGAGGGTGCACGAGTTCTTCCCTCGCCACATGACCTGCTCCTCCTCAAGTGCATTTCTTGTAACTGGTTATGCTGATGCATGAGTGTTCCACCTTGACATGGTGATTCTATGATCCTTTGTTTCAGTTTCTTCTTCATCAGAGTTGAAGGTGTTGAGTTGGTTGAATTTGGAAGACTAAGGCTCGGGAATTTTGGCTTCGGGGGTTGTAAAGATAGACGGTGCAAATCAGTGGCTGCATACCCTGCATCCACCACAATTTTTTCTTTATGGGATGTTTCAGTGTTTGAGGTTTTGGCTTTCATCATCTTTGTGACTGGGAAATCAATCACCTTCAGATATCAGTGCAGTGTCTGCTTCATGTTAAATTCATGTACTTTTGGAAGCCTCGCGTTCTGATATTAGGTATATTTGTATCAGGATCAAGAACTAGGATTGTCATGGTCTTGTGGAATGGGAGAACGTAGCGGAATTCAGTATTTGAATTAAAAAAAGACGTGAAGAGTGTGCAACATGTCCATCCATGTCTTAGTGGTGATGATCATGTTCTCTCTCTAATCAACATTAATTATGTATTTAATAAAGAAACATGAGTCAGACATCCCAGTAAATCAGAATCTGAACGTGGTGGCCTCTCTCAAAATCGAAAGAAAGAAACCATGGGTGAGTCATGCACACAAAAGAACCTAGGTCAACCACAGGGAATAATTAATATCGACATGCATTTACTAAGTAGGATAAGTAAACTATCAATGGTAAATTGGCTTTTGAATATAATTATGCTAACAAACAGTGAACATTGAGATATAGTTGCTCATTTCATTACAATGTAACATTATACACTGAATTTGAGTGGAATGACAGATTCTACTGGAGGGAATTGTAAAACAAAATCAGAACTACTGAAATACCTATAATAATAGGGAAAGCCGAAACCAAATATAATGCTCCATAACCCTGCAGGAAGAAGAACATTTTCAATTGAAAGCTCCAAGGGTTAACCATCAATAATACAACAGTAATAAATATCTAAAAAAATAAGGGAAAAAGTACTTAAAGAGTAATTGTAGGTTAAAATAATTAATTTAAATAGAGATACGCTTTTAATTGTCACAATGTTTTTATTAAATTACTTGAAACGTAAACAATAGCATGTTTCTATATAAAAAATGAGTTTTATCAGTTTAATTTTTTATTCATTTCGTAATGGTGATGTGAGAATACCAAAGCAAGATTTTGGTGTTATTATGTTTAGATTAGAGATTTGAGAAGGCTCTATGAGGTTATTGTATCAGCGAACTGGTATAATCCTAACCAAAACAAGTTTATATATACTAAAAGAAAAAGGAGCAAAAACTATCTTAGCCATTATTTATAAGAACTCCTTGGTTTGTTCCAAACACGTAGCAAATGAATAACTCGTGTGTCACCGAACGAAAACACAAGGCATGTTTATTCAGTTCATGGGTTAGCGGAACCGTAAACAACCTTAAAAAATAAACACATTCATATAAGTTTAGATTACAATTTTAATCTAGTCTAACTAAATTTAAGTTGTCAACCAATCAGAAACCATACTAGGTATCATTTTTAAGATACTTATTACAAAGCATAACATATTTGCAAAACTTCGGTGCCTTATAGAAGAAACAAAAAACTAATTCATCAAAACCAACAAAAGTAGGTAAGCCAGTTAACTTCAATAGCAATGTCAAAATTTAAATTTTATTCCAAAAATACCAATAACATTAAAATTTTTAAGTTGTGGCAATATGTAATGACACTGCACATAATTAAAAAAAAAAATTCCACCACTAAGTATCGTTAATAGGTCAATAAATGCATCACTTGCAAAAGAAAATGAGTGTGCATCTCATTAATAAATTACACAACAAATTAAGTGTAAAAGAGAATTGATAATTAATATTTACTAAACTCAGTTCATGTTTTTTGTTACTAAGACCAAAATATGGACTCGTTTGTTTCTTATATTTGTATTGGATGACAGTGAAGATACTCTTTATATTTTTTATATTTTTTGTACATACACGGTTGACTATAAGCATATGGTTGGCCCAAATTCCTTAATTATAAATCATTATTATTATTATTGGCACCACACAATTGAAAGAGAAAGAGGCATGCTGGCTTAACCAAACCAAACAAGAAAAATAAGAGAATCTCTAAGGCGGGTTAGGAACTGACCACTACTGGAGGCACTTCTGTGTCATCGTCAACATTTATCTCTTCAATTTCAGCAGCAGCTGAATCCCAATCAAGGTTCAGTTTCTTTGCGGCCACTTCAGGATCAATTCCAGTGTCAGTGGCTTTGGCATAGAGAGATTTGCCACGCTTTTTCTTTGGTGCTTCATCCTATAAATTTCAAAAATAAAATAAAAATAGAAGTAATTGTAAAATTGATCAGCTTCAATGAAATAGTTCATCACAATCAGAAAATGCATATATCTGATGGTTTGAATATAGTACATTTTATCAGAGGAGAAGAATACATGGTACTGAACAATTAATTCAGTAAAAACTGACAAACTTAGAAGTTTCAATTAGGCATTATATAAGTGTATGAACCCTAAGTAATTCAACCTCAAAAATCAAATATATCAAACATATATAAGAGAAGTAGCAAGGTAGCCAGAAAGCATTGGTTTACTATATTAATTAATTTATGAGAATTTCATGGCAATTAACATGTACTTGCCATTCGCCATTACACGAAGAACATAGTCCAAAAAAGATCACAGACACTCTCACCATTCCCTTAGCAAAGGATAGTGCAAGCATGCATTGATATTCAACACTAGGCCAGGAACAGAGTAAAACGAAATTACAAACACTCTCAACCTTTGCAAAGGATTGTTCAAGCATGCGTCAATATTCAACACTAGGACAGGAAAAGAGTAATAAGAAGAAATCACAAACACGCTGACCCTTTGCAAAGGATAGTGCAAGCATACAAATTAAAACTTCATAAAGAATGGACTGCTTACAAACAGTAGTTAGTAACATTAACATGGAGATAAATACATTTAATTCTCTGCTTTCATTTTATTCACAAGAGGAATTTGTGGTTCAAGACAAAATAGAACTGCAACAAATGAAAAGGAAAGGTTGTATCACTACCAATGATAAAATTCATGTCAGAAAAGAAGAAGATAAAAAAGACACAGGACAATAATTCATAAACAATGTATTCAACTTTAAAAGTATAGTGATAGGGAAATAGAGGATCTAAATCACAGAATTCAAGCTAAGTGAAAGAAATGGAAAAATGTTTCAAGAATTACAAACGTAAAGAAAAATGTCTTGATATTAAGGAAAATTTCACTCCTGAGTCACGAAACCCACAATATTAAAAGTTACTGAATATTCAGAGTTAAGAACAAAGCATAAACTAAGTGTTGTAACGATGCATATATCATGGTGGATGAGTGGTCTACAAGACACAATAAAAAATCAACCCCATTCCATAGAAAAATTAGCACCCATTAAGGAAAAAATAATACGTTCTCATTCATGTGGTTGATAAGAACCAGAATAGAAATGCTAAAAAGAAAATAATATTGAGGATACCAAACTAAAAATATATAAAAGCTGAAAACCTTTGTTGCAAAATGGACAATAGACAACAAAAAAATAACAGAAATGATAAAACCCTTTTCTATGGATGAACCAACTTCTTCACTCAGTTTCACCAAATATTCCCTTGTAACAAATTCCTTTATTTTTCCACTAGAAACCCACCTTCCCTCTATGTAGAACTCTTTCCATCTCTCGCTTCAATCATCACTTGCCACCTATTTTCCATTATTTGCCCCCTTACCACTTCTCTTTATTTGTTAGCTCCTAACTGCAGGCTCAATTATAGATGCCAGGCAGAAGTATGAAAAATAGTACAGTTTCAAATGTGACGTTAGGGTTTCAGACAAACCTCCAAGTATATACCCTCATTGACTCCACTTAGTTTGTAACTCTCAATTTCTAAATTCTTTATTTGCATCTTGAATTTCCCATTTCTTAATACCTATGTGATCTGTGAATTACCAAGAAGGAGGAGTGACAAAATTTCCCTAAAAAACCAAGACTCTCAAGTAAGGTAAATACTAAAATTGATATGAAGCAATATAGAACCAAAGGTTGTATATGAAGAACCTTTTCCCATTAGATTAGAGTTCAAATATATCTTAAAATCCAACAACTTTTTTAATCCATTCCACCTGTCAATAAAAAAATATAAAAAAAACCCATGAAACAAACAACACAAGGAAATGGACACGTAAAGATCAAACTCTATAATGTATAAACAAAAAGCAATCAAATATTCAAATTCAAATCCAATCATATTCAAGACATATGCAAGATGAACCAAAGATTATCAAATGATCAGGTTCAATCGTACCTCTACATTAGGCCATGAAGTCAATTCCTCAGCAAGCATCTGGAGAGCAGCTCTATTCTTTGGAATCTTTCCTTCATTCACCTAGTAAATGCAAAGACGTTATTTTTTTCCTGAAATCAGTTATTCACTTAGACAGTTACACAAGATATCATCGCAGAAAATATTACTCTCTCATTCTTAACATTTTGGGTTTAGAAACATATAACAGGCTGCTAAAAATTAGCAAAAGACAAGAACAGTTAATGACTCTGGCAGTACTTTATTTTAATACATAATAGTAAAAGGTTGATTATCAATTTACATGACACTCAGCCCAGTCTGCATTAGAATATTACTTATCAGTGTTGTTGTGCTGATTGTCTTCAAAAAGAATCCCATGACACGGGGTTCCTTTCAAATACTTTAAAATGTACAGCACTGCATTCCATTAGAACTTCACAGATATGAAATGAACGGACTAACTATAATTGTTGGCAGAAACGTCCAGACATGTCACTGTAATATAATTAATAATCCATGAAAACCACACACAGACCACTCCACAAACCAGAAAATAACTAAAATGACCAAATCAAATAAGTGCATTTCCTAGGTCATGTGTTTGCAAGGGTTTATTTGTGTGTGTGCCTACATGCTGAAAAGGTAAAGAAATAGGGGGCAAATGAGGGAATATTTCTTTAGATAGTTATAGTATTTACATTTATTAAATAAGGCTAGTAGATATACCATATAATGTAGTACCCTCGGTGTATCCCATATATAGTACATTATACTTAATTCTAAACAGGTTGGACCCTAGTAAGTTTTGAAAAGCCAGATATCAGTACCCTATAAAAAACTAGACGTTCAGTCCAAACAAGATTTGAAGAATTTCTATAGCTTTCAGCATTTCAAGCACAGTTCTAAAAATCAAGATTATAGAAGAAAAACTCACTTCTTCCAAAGCCTCAACTAGATCCTCTCTTGTTGGGCCTTCAGAATATTCAATACCAAGTAATCTTCTTCTCTCAACTTCTCTGGGGTCCTCAATCATTACGGTTAATTTGACCTGGAAACACGATAGAAAAAGACTCACTGGATCTTCATAGGAAAAGACTATGTCATAGGGAAACGCAATGGCATAGCAAGCAAAAATAGGGTATAAAAAGCAAAAGAAATAAGTTCATTTTTGAAATCTTTGGATAATTTCTGGCCATTCTGCCACCCACCAAAGAAACGCACACACTTCATATTTCTGCTCCTCCATCACATCTGAAATCTAGGGACAGAAATAGTCGCACAACAATTTTAAATCACCACCTTTCACTTTTCAATATCCCTTTAAGATGAAGCTTAAATAAAAATTTAAGGATAAGGAAATCCTCAGTACCTGCCTTAACAAACACTAAGTGTTATTTCCACTCCAACATTTTACACTTCACAATTATCTCTCTCCCTGTACACTACCAGTATGTCCTCTATATCACAAGAATCGATATCTTATCATAAGACACCATGATTACTCTTATCATAAAACACAGTATTGATTAGTAAAGCAAAATGAAATTAATAAAAAAAAGGTACCTCACCGAAGAGCATGTCCCGGTTTTTCTTGAGAAGCTCCAAAACCTTGAGGTGAGCAGGAAGATACAATAAGAAACCGGATAAAAAACAAATAAACGAACATAGAAAAATTACGAAAAATAGAGATACCCTTTTGATTTGGGCAATGTATTGAAGGTCCTGAGGGATTGGTTCTTCTTCGTTGTCTTCGTTGTCGTCGTCGTCATCGCGTTGCTGATCCTGAAGAGAAGAGACACGGAGGTCGGTGTCTTTGTTCCCTACAGAGGGAACAAGGGAAAGGATTGGGCGGTGGCGGAGGGTGGTGAAGGATACTCCATGGGAAAAGAGAAAGTGGGTGGTGTGGTGGTGGAAGGTGGGAAGGGAAGGAGGTGGTGGCAGTGTGAGTGACCATGCCATTATCCTATCATGTGTAGTGTTCTGTTGTTTGTTCCCTTCGATTTTGTTTTTCTGGCTGTGGTGACGCTGCTAGCAAATTCCTTTCAAATAAACCTTTGATCAGATCAGACGTATTAAAATATTACTACACTTTCTAAACTCTTACTTCTGATAATATGCTTGTAGTGTTATATGGGATAAATAATACTTATATTATGTAATTAAAGGATGTAGCATTTAGTATTTTTTTTATATTTAAATATTATATTTATGGTAAATCGTTTACATTTCGACGTGAGAATATTTTTAATTATTGATAATATTTGAAAAAATTAAATTTTAATTTAAAAATAAAGATGAAAGTTGGTGTTTATTTTATTAAAGAGATATTATAACATTTTATTGAATAAAAAGATGGTTCATGAATTAATATTAACCATTTCTCAAAACAAAAAGTTAACATGGTTAAAAATAGCTAACAATAATTATTTATTTGGTCTTTTGGTCGGAAAGTTTTAAGTAGGTCTCCGTTATGGATGGCAACAGACGGGATAAGGACAAGTTTCGTAATTCCATATCCATTTCTATTGAATTTATCTTTATTGAAAAAATTTATCTCAATCCATATATCCAAACCTAACGGGTATCAAACTTATGTCTCATATCATTCCTACCGAGTACCAGGTATATACTTGTACTACAGTCGTACCCGCTTTCTTACTTTTCAATATTAATTAATTAATTTTTATAAAATCAAAAAAACTATGGTAAAAGACATAATATTATCAAATATTCGATATTAAGAGGATGATTGTTTCTTCGATATCAAATATTTAGAAAGAAATTATAATGATATACATTTCACATTAGAATACAAAATAAAATTTCATGAGAATTAAAATATTTATTAAATTTACAAATATTAATGAAACCTAGTTGATAAAATTTAAAAATATTTTTTAAAAAATACAAAAGGAAAACAAATATTCAAATTAAAATATATTTTAAAAGTTTGTTCTCTTTTAATTTTTTAAATTCTAATGAATCTTTTATTTATATACTAATAAAAGTTATAATACATCACTTGATCAAAATCACACAAAGAACATTTTATAATATAGATCTTGTATCTCTTGAACATCAAAATATGTTGGATGGTTTAAAAAGAAATGACAATTACATTAAATTTTTATATTATAGTAAATAAAATTTATTTACACAATTATAGTGACAAAATTACAATATGATAATGAGTTAGAAAATAAAAATAATTATATAAAAATAGTATTTTACATATAAACAACAAATAAAAATATTAAAATATTATCAAATGTATTTCTTAGAAACAATTTGATAGACTATTAAATAAAATCGGACAAAGGAAAATAAATGTATAATTAAGGGTATGACAAAATGAAAAATACTTTAGAGATCTAAGAACTTTTCAAATATCGACATAATCAATGGTTGAGAAATAATGAAAATTGTTTTAGTAAAAAAAAAAGTTCTTCAAATGAAACAAAAATTAATAATAATAAAGTAAAGAAGATAATTTTTTTATATTACCTCATAGATGAAAGATTTATGTTATTGAATACTTAAATTGGGAGTGTTAAGCATTCTCATGTGAGAGAAAAATATGCAATAAATTAAAATATTAAAAAAGAGTAAAAATATTCAAATGTGCGACAAAAAATAGTAAGTGTATAAAAATATATATATATATATATATATATATATATATATATATATATATATATATATATATATATAAAGTTTACTTAGTTGATTTTGACGAGTATTATGGCAGGTATGTGACAGGAACATATCCAGTCGAAAAAGGGGATTCCTCGTATCCATAATCATACTTAGTCAATGCGAAAATTTCCCGTCAAAATGGGGACGAGTTCGGACAATACTCACGGAGACAGGTTTATTTGTCATCCCTAGTCTTCACTTAGGTTTTTGTTTCAATTAATTCCCAAAATTTGTTAAAACACTTCAATCAACTCCTTTCCGTTAGATGTCTAGAAATGACATTAAGATAGTGGTGATATGGCAAAGTCTAACGTGTAGTTGTCAAAGTTTCTACAATTGTAGTGCAATTGCACTTGTTGATGCTATACTTTGTCCATTTTAAGGTTTAAGGTTTGTTTGCACTAATGAACGAGTCCAATCGAGGTTGCTGGATAAGGGCACCTTAGTTGTCCAACAACGGGAGGTGCAAGCTTCGACACCAGAAAGGATTCCAAATGCGGTGAGCATGCGCGTGGCGGCTTGTGGAGGGTATGACGAGGGTCTAGCGGTGGCATCGTAGGCTCGCAAGGGTTTGGGAGTTTATGAAACTCGTTCTTCTCTAGGTAGACATTGTGTTATTACTCCTCTCTCTGTTTTTCATGTGGGTAAAATATCATATTGTGTTCTTTAAAATGGTATTGGTGGAAGGATGAGATGGAATGTGAGGGGCTTTTGGTTTGGGGAGATTTTCTAGAGAGAGAAAAAAAAGAGAGGAGGATAAAATGTTGTCTATGTTGAGCATAATATCACCCTACAAGTGTTGAGGAACTCCACCATGAATTAAAAGAGTACAAGTTGTTTCAATAAGGTATCTATTATTATGCTCAGTCACCCGCATTTTGTTTAGGTGTATAAGCACATTAATTTTGATTGATAATGCCATGAACAAATTGTTTAAAAGAATTTAAAAGATATTCTTGATCATTATCACTTCGCAAAATTTGAATAAAAACACCGAATCGATTTTTAATTTCATTATAAAAGGTTTGAAAGAAGTAAAATAAATTAGAACGATTTTTCATTAAAAATAACTAACTATATATAGAATAATCGTTAATAAAAGTAATAAAACCTAAATTATACCTAATACGACTTGGTTCCCAAATGTCGGAATGAACTAAGACAAAAAGGGATGAAGCACGTTGTGAGACATTACTAGAAAAGGAACTACGACTATGTTTCCCTAATTGACACAACTCACACATCAAAATAGACAACTTGGATAAGCTGGGAAGAAGTTGTTGTAATTTGGCCAAACTAGGATGACCTAGCTGAGCGTGAAGGAGGGAGGGAGACTCTATAACTATGCTAAGCTGGGTAGAAGGGCAGAAATGATAAATATCACGAGACTCACATCTAGTGGTAATCACTTGTGTGTACAATGCAAGAAGTGGAACTAGAGGACTTACAATCCTCACACCATTTGAGAAATTCTCTGAAGAGAGCTATTTTTTTATAGGAGCAGATGGGGGATCCATAGCAGATGATTTTATGGGAGGCTCAGTTTAAGCAACAATAACAGGTCAAGGAGGACGACCATGTAAAGCATAATACTTGTCAAATTTTTGGCCTAACTTGCCACAATTAGGACACCCTTTGCCTGGCTTACGAGTGCGATTGCAGTCATCACGTTGAGATGCCAAAGCAGAGGAATCATCTTTTGTACTATCAATTAAAACAATATCATGTAAGAGATAGCAACATGTAGTTCAAGCATTTTGTACTAACACATGTTAACGTAAACTAAATTATAAGGTTGTAGATACAGTCGTTGATGGCTTATTTTTCTCATATGGGTTGTTATTGAGAGGTTATGGTTATGTAAATGACATTAGTCTTACACAATTAAAGTATTTGACCCTACTTTTAACCCAAAATCTTAAAACAATGAGTCTCTCATTTTATATAGTGTTTAACTTTGTCTGTTCTACCCAATGTGAGACTTTGACTCACACATGAATTATTCCTAGCAATCTGCCTTCAAGAGTGAGTCCCCTTTCTTTCATATGGTATATTTCTCACCAGATGTATGATGACCCTTTTTGTTGTGGTTATGACGTTAGTTACCTCGAAAGCTCTGATACCACTGATGAGTTTATATTTTTCTCATATTGATTGGTCATTGAGATACTGTGATTATATATATATATATATATATATATATATATATATATATATATATAACATTAGTCTTACACACATAAGTGATTTGACACCACTTTTAACCCAAAATCTCAAGGCAATGAATTCATGGGTCTTTCATCTTATATAGTATTCAACTTTGTCTTTTTACCCAATGTGAGACTTTGACTCATACTTGAATTATTCTCAACACTTGCACCATTCTTCATAGTCCTACCTTTCTTTTTCTCCAAATTGTTTTTACCATTAATCTTTTATATACATTTCTTCATCACATTAAACACAATAATTTATATGGTTAGATGAACAATTAAATTTTCAAAAGAGAATTAAGAAATATCTCTACGTCAAGGAATTATCCTTAAACATTCAATCACACATCACACAAAAAATGCCGTTCTAAACATGAAAATAACCAATGGTTCTTCCTTGGCGTAGTATCTATTATTCTCTTGTTATTTTGAGTGTCAATAATATATTATTAGCTTAACCATTTTTTTGGCACAAAACTTAGTTAAAGACTTTTTCTTCGTCCATCGATGACTCGGGTATGCATCACATTTAATTTAATATACATTACAAAAACTGGTTTCCACAAAATACAGACAATAACAACAAAAACTATTTTTCATCATGAAATTATACTTTACAATCCTTCACACAAGTTGGACAAAGGTGCGGGTGAGGGAGGAGAAAGGATATTTTGAATAGTGCAAAAATTCCAAAAAATTGTGAGAAGTGAAAAACAAAAAATTTAAAAAACATCAAGTTATGTCCATATAGTGTTTGTGAAGATAATATTAAAAAAGGCCCAAGAGATTCAAGACATTATGACAAACCAGGTTGTTTCTTCTCACCATGTTAATATTCAATTAGTTGTAATTGTTTCTTCTCACCATGTTACACTTCACTTTTCTCGCATGCTTCGATGGTTTGCTTTAGCTGACTTCAAAGGTTTATGAAGCAAGAAGACACATTTATTACTTAGATAAAATTATCTCAAATACTTGTTTCACATGTGGAAAGCGAAATTGCTTGATGAAGAAAGGTTTAAGTGCTTTCTTATGAAATTGATATATCAAACAACTTTGGGATCAGATTCATATCAAACTACTTTAAAGTGAAATCATATTGATATAAATTAATTCGGAGCATGGAGAGGATAACGAAACTCCAACTTCAAACATCTGTTAATTGCTATAATCCTTGGATACTCACTATACAAGAAGATACGCTTATTTTGACAAATTACAAGGAACAACATATGACACATACCTATTGAAAAATGTATAAAAGTTCTTAAAATATGATAAATGTATAATTACAATTAAATAAGTCCAAAATAAAATCACATTAATTAAATATTAAAATAAAAAAATAAATTATTATCATAGTAAATATTTGAAATGTATCCGGTACATCGGATACAAACAGGTATCAGAAGTTGAGTCCACACCACCTTTTTTTTTTGTTGTTTGCTCCATGATGTCCACCATACCATCTCTCTCACAATACAGGTTCTCCACATGCACCCACTAAAATAATAAAATTGAATTTGCAAAAATTGAACTCACGCGACAGGTTCCAACAATTTACCAATCCGCTACCCCATTCAGGCTTCTGATATTATAGGTGCAAAAATTTTATTTATTCACAAATTCAAATGACTCAACTAAATAAGTGAATCAGTGATCCATTGAACCAGCATGCTACCTGGTCAATCATCCAAGGCTTAAAAACATTACTAATTCTAGCCTTTTGCACCACTTCATATTAGAATCAAGTCCAATTATAAGACAACCAGCAAAACCTATGTGCAACGAAATGGAATTTTCAAAAATAGTTCAAACTTCAAACTAAGAGAGGAATAAGAGAGACTAAATATTAACTTTTTTCACACGCTACGAACTCAAATTTCATCAAGCACAACCTTTCCAGAAGGTAAATCAGCGCATATATAGTACCTTTGAATTACCGAATACTAATACCCCAATAAATGATCAATGGCATGCAAACTATAACACAAATTAATTTTAAGCGCAAGCACAATAACTGATCAAACATAGAAGGGTTTGCCAACGAACCATTGGGTACTGGCCTATTTTTCTTTTCTTTTTTTCTCACTTTAGCCCCTTCACTCCCCTCCCCTTTTCTTCCCGTGCTTCTACACAGACTACCCTTGTCATGACCCACGACCCCCCACCTCCCTCTCCCCAGATAAAAAAATTAAAAACAAGCTGAACCAATAATAAGGACTGCTAGTCTATCCTTGCATAATCTTTTCTTGTGCGGGAAGTCGGAGGCATGCTTGATACTGGAGGATCCATTCTGCGCCCTACAATGTATACCAGTCAAGTTAAATTGACATGCATGATAATGTTTTTTTTTTGGTTAATGGTTAATTGGATGACGAACTTTTAAAAGAAATTAATAATCCTAATAACATGAAAAAGAGAGAAAGATGGTAAAATTAGGCAAAGATTACATACCCCATGTCATACTGTTGGTGAATGAGTTACTCCTCGGAGAACGAGGACCCACACTGCCGAAACCGGAAGGAGCCTGAATTTTAATTTGATTCCAATCAGCACCCTGGGGGGGTCTACCATGTGTATATCTTTGAACAGATTGGTGTCCAAAACGGCTTGGAGAATTATGTAAAATATGAGGCATGAGATGAAACTGCTTAGACAGAGAGGGCACATATGCTGCTTGAAGATCATGCGTTGGAAGGCTACCCATCTCCACGTTAGTAAAAGATTGATTTGGTCCATTTAATCTGAAGCACAAGTTAATGACAGTGAAAAAGGATCAATAATAGTAAAACAAGGATATTCAAATTTTAAGGGAACAAAAATATTCCACGGATTTTAATTCCTCGTTATGTTAAACGAAGAAAAAGTACATAAATTGCACTACTGTCAATATTCCCTCAATTTTTACAGCCATATGAGTGTACCAACATAATTTTTTGCTCAAAATCATATATTTTACATTCTTTGTTATGTGGATAAAGGGAAATAGATTCCCCCCTATTCTAAAAGTCATAGGGAGTTACATCGGTCCATCTTAATCTAATGAGAAAATAAATCAACCCAAGCTGCAGCTAAGGAAAGCACAAAATATAAAAGCACTTCAACCATGGAAAACGTAAAGCAAAATGATAACAAATTGACAGCAAGCAAACCACCTTTGCATGATTATTGGAGTGTTAGAGCTGGACACATGGTTAAACCTTCCAAATCCAGCCCATGTTTCAGTAGATCCAAGATTCATACTTCTGCCAAACTCATTTGCCAAACAGCTTTCATCTGAACCATCCTCTTGAAGAAGTAATTCATCACTGGAATGAAATTAAATTTAGTGATGCGAACATAAATATCATCAATTATCATCAAATGTCCTGCTGTTACAAATTAACTTCAGGGAATAACTACTAGATGATTGAATCCCATAACTGTCAAAGCATCATCAGCATCATCGTGCACCTTATCCCATATATGGTAAAAAGAGTAATTTTCAATTTCACTCGATTCACTCTGATGTTTAGAGATCTGTTTTAGAACATATTCTTAGAGCAAAATGATTTATTATTTTTATTAATGTTTGTATTTGTGCCACATGGAGAGACACTGTGAAAAGTAAATGAGAACTTTCAAATTTTTGTTAAATTTTTCTGTCTCGTCCAAAATCAATTAGGATACCGGTTCACGGCCACAACTTTGGTCTTAAACCAAACATGTGATGTACGATGTAGACTTCAAGCATCTCCTTCATAATGTTTTCAACACAATATTTAGGTTTGGGAATATATTTGAGTATATTATAGGTATCTTAGTATTATGTTTACATTGAGCAAACTTTTTACAAGTTTAAAAGTCAAATTTACATGCTTGGATACCACGTTAAACAAGACAAAAGAGATCACGTAATTAGAGGAATAATAGGGTGTAAAAAGTGTCAAAAGGCACAACAAATGTGGGTATAGATAGGCTTCTTGTATTATTACAAATCATTAGATATTCTGTATCCACTAAATAAGAGATTTTGTTGCCTAGAAACCTCCATACACTAAATGTAAATATTCTATCACGATTTTCAAAACATCTATTATGGTGAAAGGTTTGTGAAGTTATAGTTGAATTTTTCTTGCCCCTCCCCTAATCCAGATTCCTCTTTTATTGTGTCTCCTCTATCATTAACTATTCATATACCGCCTTTGTTAAATGATCCTTGCTGACCCTCAACTCTTGAATTTTTTGCATGTTGTAAAAAAAAATTCAACACGTAGGCATGATAGTCATATGTAGAAAAACTAATATTGCATGAGATACACAAGAAGAATCCAACATATAAATTTTAATTAAAAAACTAATGAATGACAATTAAGCTGTTTGGGAGTCAATAGTGTACCTGTAATTAGGGTCCCAATCGCCAGGATCCGGCAATGAAATGCCTGTCTCGGCATTGTCATGAACCAATTCTGTTTGTGAGTTCAAATTAGCACCGGGCTTAATCAAACACGAAATGTTCTGGTTAGCAGATAATCCTCCACTTCCTCGCTGTTTCCGGTTTACAGGAATACAATTTGACTGTAGATATGATGGCGAATTGCCAAGAGGTTGTGATGTTCCCTCAGTATGGCTTGTGCTGTCAGGATATTGACTTTGCCAATGTGAAGAAAATGCTGTTTCCTGAGCTTGAGGACTTCCAGAATGTCCCCAATTTTTTCTTCTATTAAACTGGCTAACTGCAGCTGTCTTGCCTAAAGGTGATCCGTGAGATGTTCCTCTTGCAGGAGATGTTGGTCCAAAGTGTCCTGGAGAAACAACTGAAACCTGACTGTAGGAACTAGGTGGAGTAAATTGAGATGGGCTGGCACCAAGGGGCAGGGGAGCAAAATTTCCAGCTGATGGACTTATGCCCAACCCATTCCCAGGTTGGTATTTAACTCTTCTCCTAGCATCAGGACTATTCCCAAGCATTGATATACTTCCCTGATTGTGCATGTTCATACCAGATGGACCAATAGGTGAATAGTAAGCAAACATGTTAGTGCTTTCTCCATAACTTCCGTAGCTGCTTCCAAGCCCAATACTATCATTATAGCTCCCATGGCTTCCTACACTCCCATAACTATTAGTGGGCTGATGTTGAACCATTTGAAAGTGTGGACTACTATAGAGGGAAGCTCTGCTTTTGCCCTGAACCTGTCAGAACAAAATATAGTCAGCTAGGACAAATTTGATATAATTATTTCAGAATAGAATATCACAAGCTATATCAGGATGGAAAGAAGGTTAGGTTTCAAATTACAAATTTCAGATTTGAAGGATGGGCATTGCTCAGAAAGATGAATTAGGTATTAGGAATTGGAAAATTAAGGGGATAATTCTGGGTTGAATAATTCACCCAGGAAAATGTATATATTGATACATTACGAAACATATTAGTTTGTGGATTTTAAACATAAAGATTGTCTTACAAAGTGTATTTATTTAGGCAAAACTCAACCCTACAAAACCAACTTGCAAGGTGAAATTTCCACCCACTATAGTTTGGTCATGTATCTAGTCAATGTGTGATCTCCAACACACCTCTTCATGTCAAGGATAGACCAGATAATGAGGGGTCATGTAACAGGTAGTACAATAGATCCAACAAAACATTGCTAGGATAACTATAATACCATCTTAAAAAGTAAATGTAGGCTTAACTCTATCCCACAAAATTGGCTTGTCTCTCTAGTTGACGTGGTATCATCAACAAATTGAAATAAACGTTTGGTATGAGTACCTCTATACTCTTATCTGATATTATGCCACAATATGCCCATTAGGATTCTATATCCAATAATACTTCCGAGGTCAAGTCAGTCACTCAATAAAATTAATACTAGCAAGTAGCAAGAAATTTAAGATTTGCACTTCCAACAAGGTTGTCATAAGATGTATGTATGATGAGCATTTTTATGTAAAAAATAGAACATTTAATTCTACTCTAGAAAGCTGCTGCCTGACATTAGGGAGCATTTAATGATTATTGAGACACTCGTCTTGTGGAACTTTGATTTTATTATGTTCAACAATTTCCACAAAGTCTTTATAATGCAATCAGGCCAAGTATGCTATCAAATATTGGTTTTTGAGAGTTTTTGGTTTGGTTCACCCATGATGGCAAATGATAGACGTATCTTGGGATGTCAACATAGTTGATATATCAAGGTACATAGTAATACTTACCATGACCTTTTTTCAAGAAAAGAAAAATCCTAAAAGTTGGCAACGGCATACATACAATAAACTATGCCCCTTCAAGTACACATCAACAATCCATACCTCTTTGCAAATTAAATTCATGGTCCTTGCTTAATAACACTTGTTGCATTGAGCACATAGCACTAGACCAAAAATTACCATAAGGATGCAAACTTTTCAACTTAAGGACATTAGTGTGACACTCGTCGTTCCTTAAGTTTTTGTTAGATCTACTGACAATAATTATCAGTGAAAATATTTAGTTAAGAAAAATTAATATAATGAATATATATGATTTTGGTGTAAGTTCAATGGAAATTTCCAATAAAAACTGAGGTGTATGTATGATGAAAAGTACAAGATCATCATGTGAAACAAGAAAAATAGTCAAGAAATTTGTGGTCTTGTTATAATCAAGTTCTTGTTAAATTTTAATTAATTACATCACCATTGATTAAAATAATGTTATACTTGAAATGATTAATATGAAATAAAGAAGATATTTATTCAAATTGATTCATTTGAAATACATCAACATCTAAATATAGAGAACTCTAACGCTAAATAAAAATTACAAAAAGTCTAGAACCCTCTTACACCTTCTAACAACTTCTAGTGGAACATTTAATCTCTTACTAAAAACACACCCCCTCAAGCTAGTGAATAGATACCTATCATTCCCAACTTGCATGCTAGATCAAGAAACCACTTAGTGGGAAGACCTTTTGTGAACAGATCTGCAAATTGATGCTCACAGATTTCTAATTTTGCACGCTTCACATTTGAGATGTCAAGTTCTCAAAACAAGGATGTGTGTTAGAGATACCACATTCTGCTAGTCGAACCTCTTGGGAGGAGCTTCCTCTCCCATTTTCCTTCTACTCCATAGAAACCTTCCACAGGAAGCCTTATATCAAAGATTAAGCAATCAACTACCTTTTCTTCATGTCCACCATGTTTGGTTGTGTATGTTTTGTTCATGAATTGCCTCCAAGATTGGATAAACTCTATGCCCGTGTTGTTAAATGTGCCTTCTTGAGTATTGTTGATGTTGAGAATAAAGAAAATAGGGTTTGAATAATATCTAACATTTTGACATCATAAAGGGTATCATTGTTACTCTCACGAAACCAAGAAGTATTACATATTACCTAATGTTACCTTCTTTGAACAAACTCATTTCTTTTCTTCGTCTGTCCAAGATATTCCTTCCATCCAGCAGGTCCTCCTATACAATTAGTTGAGACTAGTGTTCCTTGTGTTCATGACAATCCAAATTTTGTTCAAACTCCTCTTGACCTCTTCTTATTAACTATTGACATAGAACCCAAATGACTAGTGCCATTCTCCAAGGTAATCCTCTTCATCAAGTTCTTCTCAATTGTCACTCAACACCATAACTCCTAGTAGGGATGATTCAGTTTCGCCCATTGCCTCCAAAAAGGTACTCATTCTACTCATAATCCATATCAAATTTATAATTTTCATAACTATACTTCAATTTGGGTCACATATCTTTGTACGACACGTATATGTGTCTGATACTTTAGGATACTTTATCGATATTTATCAATGAAGTATCTAATTTATAAAGTCATACTAGACTACAAGAAAATATTTGAATAATGACTAATTTTGCTGACAAAAAATAATTAGTCACTATGGTGTTCAATTTAGGTACCAATTTATAAACTAAACATTATTGGCAACTAAAATAGTTCAAAAAATTATAATTGGTCATTAAATTGATAACTAAAATAGTTTTTATTGTAAATTGGTTTATAAATTGGTCACTAACATTAGCTACCAAGGTTTTGGTTACCAAAATAATTGGCCTCTAATTAGGAAAATGGTCTCTAAATTGGTTTCTAACATATTTTTGGTTACTAAAATTAGTCATTATTTAAGAGTTTTCTTGTAGTGGTACTTTTATGACGACAATAATTTGTATTTTTTATGTTGAAGACTTTAGTACAAATGGTTTTAATTTATATTCACACAATAACAATCATATATTTATTATTTTTTAAGAATTATTGTATATTTTTCAATATTCATATATCACGTATCTATCATGTATCGTATCTCCTGTTATTTTCAAAATAAACATATTGATGTACCAAATATGTATCAGCGTACCTGTGCATCATAGGCTATCACAGGTTGTCTCCTTGCTATTATTTTTTTTATATTATTTGTATCTTCTATTACTACTCGCAAAAATGTGAACGAAGCATTTGGTTAATTGTCAAAGGACGCACTTAGATCTATAGTCTTGATTATAGCGATACATTTTCTCCTATTGCCAAAATAGCTATTGTTCATCCTTTCTTTGACATGGCAATTATTTGTCAATGGGCACTTCACCAACTGGACACTAAATATTATTTTCTCCAATGAGATCTAGAAGAGGAAGTCAACATGAAGAAATTTCCTGAGTTTTTTGCTTTAGGGGAGTCTTATTTGGTTTGAGTTATGCCTTTCTCTATGGCCTCAAACAATCACTATGTGCTTGGTTTGAAAAATTTAGACCTTTGGACTAAAATGTAATGAAGCAAGTCATTCAATGTATGTTGATATAATCATCTCAACTAAAGCAACATTTGTGCAAACATTTTACAAAGCGAAGGTCTTGGAAGCCTCAACTACTTCTTGTGTATTAAAGTAGTTCATTCAAAAGGTATTGTAATAAGTCAAAGGAAATATGTTCCTTCATATCCTAAAAGAGACAGGTATGATTGCTTGTAGTTCACTGGATAGTCCTATGGACCTAGATCAAAGTTAATTATAGAACAAGGTGAATCTACCTCTGATCTGGAAACATATAGAAGACTGGTTAGAAAACTTATATATCTTACTTTTACTAGTCTTGATCTGACCGGTGTTGTTAGTCAATTAATGCATGCATCTCGAAAAATATCAACATCTATGGGATTCCAATGTTATTGATATGGGATAACAAAATATATTGGCGACCCCAAAAACCTTTATAAAGTTACAACGGAAATCATAACGAATTATGGCGGAAATATTGCGGTAAAGAAGATATAATACCCCACATATATTGTTAATGCAAAAATAATGATATTGTTGTTGGAAAATTGGTATTTTTTTTGGCAAAATTGGCCATTATTTTTGTTGGAAAATTGGTATTTACTTTGGCAAAATAATTATAGTAAAAATAGAGAAATAGAAAAAAAATATTGAAAAAAGAATAATAATTGGCGGTGGCAGGTGGAGGTAGTTGCTGGCGACGTCTAGTGGCGGCAGCGACTAGAAATGGTGGCTGGTAGTTACAAGAGTTTATACTTGATGTTACAAAGGTTAAAAGAAATTTACTTCTGTAGTAACTTAGGGTAAAAGAATATGTTTTAAGTTAAAAGAATTTCACCGCTGCAATAACTTAGGGTAAAAAATTTTGGGTAAAAAAAGAGAACAAGAGTGGAAGAATAGGTAAGGTTAATTAAACAAAGTTTTAGTGGGCCAGACCCATTTTTTAAAGTCTCAGAACCCAAATGCAATGCTTCCATCTACCAATTCTTCTCTTTTGTTCAAGCTCCTGGCTTTTTCTTTTTTTTTCAGCCCTATTTTTCCGCCATGACCGTTTTCCCACCACCACCCGCCGTGCCTAAAGCGGCCGCCATGGACCGTCACAGGAAATCCGATTCGCCTCCTATTCACGGCAGGCTGGGAAACCGCTACCGGTTTCCGCCATGGCACCACCATGACCGAAATTCAAGAACACTATGGGATTGTGATGTTGATCGGGCAGGATCCCCTATTCACGACACCCCACAACATTATATTGTGTTTTCCTTGGAGGAAACACTATTTCTTGGAAAATTTAGAAAAAAAATTGTAGTTACTCAATCAACAATTGAAGTTCAATACAGGGCAATGACGTCTCTTACTTAGTGAAACAATTCCTTCAAGAACTTAACTTTTGTGAGATTCAAGAAATTAATTATTTTTGTGATAATTGGGCTACTCTTCACATTGCTTCCTGTCTAATGTTTCATAAAAAGATTAAACACATAAAGATTGATTGTCACTTTATTCGAGAAAAGTTGATGTCTAAGGAAAGATGTATTGAGTTGGTTGGATCTAATGATCAACTTACAGTATGCTAACAAAACCTTAAGGGGGCCTTGAATAGAATTTATTTGTTCCAAACTTGATACGTTCAATTTATATGCTCCATCTTGAAGGAGAGAGTATTAGAATAGGTATTAAATATAGGTTAGAAGTATTTGTATTGGAAAATTGTCATATGTTGTACCTATGAGTTGTACTTACCTTTGTACTTAAGAATCTAGGTTAATATTTGCCTTTCCCGACACTCATTGTATCAAAACTCTATCAATATAAATATGAGAACATGAGAGTGTTCAAGATCTCAAACTCTCTCAAATATAGTCTATTTCATTTCTCAACTAACAACCTAAATCTTGTAGAACTTTACTTTGGTATTTAAATTTAAAATAAAAGTGCATCCACTGTCAACAGTTAAATGTATCCAACTATACATGAGAACATAAAGACAGCAATGTTTAGTGCAGTAGCATACTCACATTGGGTGATAGACCAGCAGCAAACCAGTGTCCTCCTCCTGGATGATTATCCACCTTGATATTCTGAACTACTGGCTGTAAAGTAACCATAAATAAGATGAACTTTAAATGATGAAGATTTTGGAATTTATGTAATGATCTGATTAAATAACTAACTACAAGATATTACAGCAAAATCCAAATAAAAGACTGATTAAATGATGGGAATATACCAATAAATGAACTATCCAAAACATTAATCATATACCATTTGAAAGAAAATAGGTGTTAAGATAGAGAAGAATAGCATATGCATAATATGTCTTTAACAAACTGGATATTTTCAAAGAATGTGGATACAATTTTTCTCCAAACTATACTTACATGACAAAATTGAGCCTAACACATTAATACACAATTCTAACACGAGATACCAACATTATTCAACTGCAGATTGGGCACTGGGCAAGATCACTGACAGACCACAAATCAACAGCATGATCATTACTCTCACAATTACTACACCAGCAATCTTTGCAGTTTTAGTGGTTGGTCAAATCATGCAATCTCCTCATGTTGTTCATTGAAATGATGCGATTCATATTTTAAGATACCTCAAAAAGACTACATACAGGACAGGGACTGCTGTATGAAGATAAAGGAAGTATAAAAAATTGTGGGTATTGCAATGCTGAAAAGGCAGGAATCCCCTTTAGATAGGTGTTCAACCACTAGATATTGAATATTCATTGGAGGTAATATTTTAAGATACCTCAAAAAGGCTACATACAGGACAGGGACTGCTGTATGAAGATAAAGGAAGTATAAAAATTTTGGGTATTGCAATGCTGACAAGGTAGGAAACCCCTTTATATAGGTGTTCAACCACTATATATTGAGTATTCATTAGAGGTAATATTATTTCTTGTAAGAGCAAGAAACAAAATGTAGCTATTAATTCTATAGTCCTAAAGCAAAATATAGGGAAATTACTTCAATAACTCTTTCCCAACTCATCCTTTCTGCCGATACCATTGGGCTAGGCAAGTGATCTTTGCATTGGATCTAGAATAAGCACTAATTCATTGTAGACCTAATTCAACCCCAAAAAACATGCTTGTGGGGTGCGGATTGCCCCTCACCATCTTTTCAGACTCTATCTCTGTTAAACATTAGACTTGAATTTTTCCAATAGTGATAGAGATATGATTCCACTATTGTCATTCTAATATCTTCTTTTTTGGTCAAAGGAAAAACAAAGAAATGATTTGGAGAAAAGAAGAGAAATAGATTCCATAAAATGAATTGGAGTTTTATATACATGGACCTTCGTGAACAGAAACAAGAACAGGACCAGCTCTGGCATATTCCCCAAAAGGAACAATCTTAGAACTAGCTGTGAAGCTTTTATTTTTTGAATTAGAGGATGGTGTAGGGAGTTTAGCTTCAACTGAATCTTCATGAAACTGATGAACACAAGAAGCCGCAAAGCTGCCAGTAGTAGGGTCAGTGAAAAGAAACGGCTTGTTTGATTCAATAGTAAAAGTAGCTGATAGTCTATTCCTATATTCCACTGAAGAAGGATTAATGGGGACAAAAAAGATACTCAGAAATAGTGAAATAAAAATTGCAGAATCAGACCAAAAGCAGTAAAATGCTGTTATCACCCCGAAGCAACAAGCTCTTCTTGAACTTCACTCTACCTGTGGCCGCCCCACTTATCCCAGCCAAAAGGGAAGCCCGTTCTGCCCGGATAAATTTGGAAATTTGACTAAAATAGTCCATTTCAAGATATTTCAATGTTTGTAGCCAGTTCAAAATAATTGAAATCAACACACGGTTTACTGGAAGAAAAAAGATGGACTATGGGAACTCACTAAGATCTACAGGAATCCTTTGTTCACAATTTTAATTTTCAAACTGCATATATCACTATAGGAATGTATATCTTAATAGACAGCCATTGCAGTGCATCCTTAATAAATCAAAAACAGGGTACCCAAATACTTAGTTTAGTCATCCAGATACATCTGTCACAAAATTCATCAGTTAAACATCTAAAACAGGGTACCCAAATACTATCTGCTCAAGTAACAACGTTCAAAGAATGATTTAAAGGATAGTCAGTACTAATAAACATTAAAGCTAAACATAAAAATATGGATGCTTAAAATGGAGATTTACTTACCATTTGAGGAGTCTCAGGGGGAGGCTTGTAAGGATGTGTAAAAGGTTCTCCAGTTACAAAAGGGTGTTTTGAAGCCTGTAAGAAATCAAACTACCATTTTAAGTAACTACAACTTAAATTTTGCATTAACCCAGGACAAATATAGTTTCAAAGATTGGTTAATGTAGAAAATAATACATTCAATTATTACCTGAACAGGTGACCAGCGCTTTGAAGGATCCAATTCAACAAGCCCTTTCAAAAAATCAATAAGAGCCAGTCGTATTTGACTTTCTATTACAAGTTGAGTATATACAGCATTCATTAGTTCAATCAAGCTGAATAAGGGAAATAAAACATGCACATAAAACATGCACAGATCGTAGAAAAAAAATCAAGTTGATGCCTTCTTCGGAACCTAACCTTTGACAATATCTTCTTTAGCTAGATTTTTTCGGTAGGGATAGTTTGTAACAATTGCCTCTAGATTCATATGATTAAAATACTCTTTTCCAATTGCTGGCTTCTTCAATTCTCTCTGAAGAGGAACCAGAAACATGATGGTTGATAGTCATGTAATATTCAAAAAAGGAATCAAAAAGAGAAAAAAATAAATTGAAGAGATGCCAAATTGTTCATTTTGGACAAAGACCCAACAGCAAAAACAGTAACATACAAGACTTACAGTTTCATATTCTTCCACTGTCAATGCTTGATAAAGACTTCTTCCATTTTTGGAACTGTCACTGCTCTCTATGTTCTGGAGACTCCCAACACACTTGAAGAATTTACTTGAGTTTTTGGCATCCCTAAGTACATAATCGGGTGGTTGTCCTCTACAATATATTTGCAACATGATAATGTTAATCAAAAATAGTGAAAGAAAATAGAAGAAACCAACTAATGTGCAGACACAAACTAAATCTAACATAATTATTTCATATTAAAAATCTAAAAGCAAGTCTTCATTTGTTCAGAAGTGTGAGACAGAAGAATTTACGGTGTTAAAAACTTCTAGGGTGTAGAATGCGAGAAAAACATGTGATGTTATTGATGGTCCAATTCATCGGTTCAAAATAGTTTTGCAGTGACTAATTCGAGATATTTTCAGCACAGAAACAGTGGGTCTGAAACTCACCTCAGACCAGGCAGCTCAACTGGTAGACTGGAAAACCAGTCAAACCAACTAATCCAAGCAACATAATGCATATGTGCACAAGAACCAGCACTGACAGGTTTGACTCTGCCAAATATTTGCAAAGCCAGTGAAACTTGTACTTTTTAGTGAACAAATACTAAAAATCTTAATCAGGGACAAATCTGCCCACCCTAATGATGACAGACAAATCTAAAAGATTCTAAGATCAACACCATAAACATTAAAGAAAACACTGCTGCAGTAAAAATGAGAATCGCCTTCATTGACTGGACTTGAAATCTAAATTCCAACCATAAAACAAGCTGGGATAAGGATGGGCTTGGGGTGGGGACCAGCCAGCAAGGGTAGATCGTTAAGTATGATGAGAATATGGAATACACAAAGGAACTGTTCCATTCCTTGTATTCCTCACTGCAAGACTGTCAATTTCAAAGCCTAGTTCTGATTCCAAGAGTGAAATGACTTCACTACACCTTTGGTCAACCGTATTTGATAGATTTAGGTAAGAAGTGTTAACTTGTATGTATGTTTCAAGAGAATACACAAATAACTAGTCAGATAATAAGGAACATCATACATAGTTTAATTTTATTAATTATGGTAAATAAAAATCCTTGTATTTATGAACCATGGCTGGAAATCCCCCTTCTAATGGTTCTAATGAGAAGCTAAGTCAATTGACAAGTTGGATAATAACAACTGTGATATTCGGGCCTCAAATATTAAGTTATGGCTTACCTGGTAGGATTACAGTGCTCACCTCACTGCCAAAGTTGACTGTGGCTGCTGTAGAGCACTCTTATACCCAATGAAATCATGTCCATCTCTGCAACATCATCAAATCCACTGTTCAGCCCCTATGAATAAGCTTTTTTAATGATTGTGTCACTTGTTATTCAGGGCTGGAATGTCACCTTATTTGCAATCACTCCTAACCCACCTTTAATTGCAACATATTTGTGCCACCTTCATTCTCATGGTCATACCAAGCTTCATGGCAAACTCGCTCAAGATGAAAATGTGACCCACACACATGTAACAAAAACCCCTCTACAGATTATACCTGAAACACTATCGCTACTAATTATTTTGTGCAATTGTAAGAATTGCCAAACCCTTGGCCTTTTTATTTGGGTGCAGATACCAATAAATCTATTACGGGCACTTCTCAATCTACTTCACTAGGTTAGAGAACTTGACTTTGACCATACATCCAGTATTTGTACTTGTTAAAGGTGAATTTTAAGCCTAACTCAACCAACAAAAACAACTTGTAAGATGAGGTTTACACCCACATATATATAGTAAATTGGTATTATCTCTAATCGATGCGAAACTTCTTAGAAACCCTCATCATGTCAGGACATATACATCTCAAGCGTAGGGCTAAACATTAACCCTTGACTCCAATACTAGGCTAAGATAGCAGGCGGAACAATAGACCCAACAAACACTAAATTTTGTTAGGATAGACTCTACCCCATAATTCTAATACCATGTTAAGAGATGGATTTCAACCCTAACTCAACCTTACAAAATTAGCTTGTAAGGTGAGGTTTGCACCCACTTATATACTATAAACTCGCCATTTCTCTAGTCGATGTGGGATTTGCAACACCCCCTCACGCTGAGGCATATACATCTCGAGCGTGGAACTAGACAATGGGTGGTCCGATAGTCGATGGCACGATAGGTCCAACAAACAACAAATCTCGTCAAGATAGGCTCAAACTCATAGCTCTAATATCGTGATAAGAAGTGAATTTTAAGCTTATTTCAACCCTACAAAACTGGCTTGTAAGGTGAGGTTTGCACTCACATATATATTGTAAATTAGTCTTATCTGTAGTCGATGTAGGACTTCCAACAATACGTTTTTTTCTTCCCATTCTACATGTAGTTGTTTACCCATTATTACTTCTATCAATGGTCCTCAAACACAATTGCAAGGTACTGACTCCAACATCCCCTTTCTTCTTTCACCATCAATCGATTCTATACGTACAAAATTGTCCTTTTAACTTCTTGGCTATCATCTCACCTAATCCCATCACTTCGTCATTATGTTCACTAAAGACTTGTTTACCTTGAAGGAACATATGATCGACATTAAATCCAAGTCTCATGACCTATCCTATATCTCTGCCCAGTCGCAACTTCTCCAGCACAATTTCTCCATTGATGATACTTGCTCAATTGTGACATCCTAGTTTGTTGAAGCTTTAGAAGTTGATTCCAAGTTTCTCTAGTTGTCTACTCTACCTAGAATCATCAAGTATTGTCATCTTTCTTGTTTTAAATATTTCATCAAGTCTTTCAATGATTATTTTATGTTGTACGTGATAATGGGTAATTGATAACAAAATTATGTCAGAACTCTTGCACCTAGGAAAGAAGAGTCTATTTGTTTCAAATAAATTTATAACAACGAGCTTAGGATTGCCTACGTTTAAGTAGTAGAGACTATATAGTTACAATAATTGGGCTCAACTAAGGCCCAATCAAACTGAGAAGCCTATATTACAACAAATGAGCATCCTCAAACCATTCTAAAAAGTTGTATTACGTCCTTATTTCATCCCTACACTTTATGAAAGTCATGTACGACATCCTCTTAAACAATCGGCACATGGAGTATTTTTCATGTGATAAACAAAGTTCCCCAGTGGACTAAAACATAACCTCCACATGTTGTTTATAAAGTGCATGACAAAATAGGTACATAGTCTAATTTATGGAAGAATGCAACTTTTTATAATAGTTTGGGGACAAAAAACATATTAAACCCAATTCTACTATACTCTTTTATTGAAAACAAGTCCAAAATGTTTTACTTCATTGAGAAGCTCTATCATGAAATAATTCATGAGAATATTCATCTAATTGGTTTCAATAAAATATGGAATAGAAGGGCATTCTTCATCAAAGACCTAGGAAATCTTTAGAATTTCAAGGTATAAGAGTTGCTCAATCCAAAGATTCTTTTTTTAAATCCAAGGAAAGATAACAATCCAAAGATTATAATATCTCATAAGAAATATGCTCTTGACATCATAAAATAAATTGGTCTATTACACCCACTAATATACTATAGTTTGATCATATCTTTATTTGACATTCAACACATTCATCACTCAAGACTTAAACACCTTGAGCATGAAATGAGATATTTGTGGGTAGTTCAAATAATAGCAAGTAGCACAATAGGCCTAACAAACCTTGCTAACATCTTAGAAAATTGACTTTAAATTTAACTTAATCTCACAAAACCAACTTGTAAAGTGAGGTTTGTACTAACTTATTTACTTTTGTTGCAAGCCATACAAGCCCAAGGCCACAAAGAACTTATTTTTATTCTCAAGTTCCTTGTTCACATCTACAGATGATGGAAGGAGTTTAAAATCATGTAAGGCAACATGAAGCTGCCAAGAGACACAGAACACTCACAATGTTATGGAGCAAGAAGCATCAAGAGATATTAGCACATGCCATGTACACATTTTGTGTCATTAGTATAAAGGGCACAAGCCCCACTCCAAATTGATGCACATGTCTCATGGGGATGGAAAATAGTTGAGTGAGGTGTGAATAGTGGATTTAATAACACTACAAAGTTAAGCATCAATCTTTATCAATTGTTCTCGATTTTTTGTAGGAACAAATTCAACTGTGGTAGTGAGATAGGATTTGTAGCCCAAACCACTTAATCATAACCAGATTTTGGATTCCCAACTGAATAGTTAGAGATGCCCATGTTCTCAATACTAACAATATGGCTAGAAAAGATGGGAAAATTTGTTCTAGTGGTTGGGGTGGTGTTGGAAGGAATTTTATTTCCAAAAAGCTAGAAAAAAAAAATAATAAAATAACCTAAGGAGAGCGAAAAGCATATCAAACAACCAAAAAAGGATGGGTGGCTCATGTCAACAGTTGACACCACCCTATGTTCCCTGGAGAAAAGGGAGGTCACCAAAAACTATGTCAAGAAGCTCACCAATGGTGACACTAGAACAGGGAAAGCAAACTTGGGAGAAAGGTTCACAAAAGAAAAATCATTTAGAGATAGTGGGTCTACCAAGTCAACATGGTTTTGAAAAAAGCATAGATACCAAGTTAAACTCTAGGAACGAGAGAAACATTGAGCTTAAACTGTGTTTCTGAGACAATATAGTGCTTTATTCATATTGAGAAAAAGGAATTAATAAAATAAATAGAGGAGATTTTATATATATAATCTAAATATTCTTGATTATACTAGATCAGTTCCTTATTTCTATATTTCTATAATAATAAGAGGAAACTTTATACCCTGGAAAAGTGAGATACACGTATTGTACAAGATCAAATGTTGAAACGAGATACAGGGTCATGGATTTAATAACATGTGAAGACCTAGTTGAAATGGACTCAAACAATCTACAAAATGAAGCTCATTTGTAATAACCAAGTGGCTTTGCATATTGCATCTAATCCGATCTTCTATGAGAAGACCAAACATGTAGAGGCTAGCTACCAAACATGACTCTGGCAACATTACTACGAGCTTTGCCAAATCTAGTGATTAGTTGATACATGTCTTCACTGAGTCTTTTAAGCCCATGAATTGGTTAGATTGGTATCAAGCTAGGTGCATATTTATATCCTGTATTTAGGTATAAGTAGTGAAATAAGCCTATACAAACCAACAACTGTTGTGTATTAAAATACAGTTTCAGCACAATATCTTTGTTTTTTCTCACATTTTAACAAATCTTATTATGCATTGGATTCCACTAAATTTTCTTCAGAATAAGTTTCTTAAATTTGTTATTAAGAATTGGGTCTGCCCTAATGACCTGCACCAGTTTCTCCCCCCAGGCAGTGCTATGTCTTTGTTGAGTTCTGGCGTCTTTGTAACAGAATGCTACAATTTTGAAGTGTACTTCATCTCAAGTCAACATTTAAAGGAATGGTTATTTATTCAGCCAATCTGGTGTTTAACCCATTGATGTTTTACAAGAATTTCTTTGTTAAACAGATAACATGTCATGATTTTAGAGGAAGGAAGAAATATGCTTAGTTGGAGGATAAATGGTAACAAAATATGAAGTTATTAAAATCTCAATTGTAGGTTTTTTAATCAACTGTTATAACTGCATTTTACCCTTGAAAGTGCCCCCCCTCTGCCCCCCTTTGTTATACAATTTGTATAGCTATTTAATTAAAATGTTCCCTTGAGAGAAAGTGACATACCCAAGTATTTCAATCATTCGTTTCAAAAGATCAAATTCTGAAGCTCCAGGGAATAATGGTAATCCAAGAAATAATTCCGCCACTATGCATCCAAAGGACCACATATCAATAGCTGTTGTGTATCTGATAGAGTTAAGGACAAAAATGAAGCTAGAAGTACAACAAAATAACCTGAAAAAATTAAAGAAAAAGAAATTTCTGAAGAGTATACAATAAAATGTGAGACACCCCAAAAGATCTTTAGTGTCCTTAAGTATATTTGAAAGCATGAGGATGATGAAAACCACGTTCAAAATAGCATAACAGGTCGTAAATTTTTTACAAGATTGATGTATTAAAAGAAGTACTAAAGAAAGACAACGCATCATAGAATCATTCATTGCCCCACATCCCAAAATATTAAAGGAAAGTATGGCACGGATTTATGGATAATAGTTCCAGTTGATCTATAATTTAAACTTTCTTCATTAATGTTCCCCAAATAAGCCATACAAGTAAAATAAACAAGTAACAAGTAAATGTAGAAGCCATAAGCTTTTTAAAAACATTAATTCCTTCAGAGTCTAAAGCCATAAGGCAACTCAAACTACAGCTCCACCTGCTGCAGCACATTTTTACATTAAAAGTAATTAAGAATACCAAGCTATTTCCTCAATTATTGCAATGTAGAAAGATGGTGAAGTAATAGAAAGGTAAATCAATAAAACAACAAAAGAGAAAACCCAAAAGTAAAAATGCATGAAAAGAAAGGCATCAGCTACTGATTCCATCAGTTAGGATACTGATATCCAAGAAGAACCTCAGGAGATCTATAGTATCGACTCTGCAATAACAAGAGGACAAGGGTAGGTACCAGAACAAATATAATTACAATAGGAATCATAGAGTCCTACTTTCTACAATAAATATAAACCTGAATATAAGAGTAAACAGTGCGGTTTTCCATGCATGCTGATCCAAAGTCAATAATTTTTATTTCTGCTGGCTTCACAGTGCTACATATGAAACATTAATTCATAAAATATCACAATAAAATAGCTGCAGCATACACAAAATCTAAGGAAAGGATTTATTCCTATGAACTGACAGACTCGTTTTAGAGAGTAAAGTGAAGAGTTATAACCAATGACTACAAAAGTAACCCTCAGATTGCGATTAAAAGAATGCTCGTTTATATAATAAATTCAGTTGTTTAAAACTCAACTAGTAATTTTTTAGTCAATAGTTATAACTCTTCATTTTACTCGCTCAAACACATCCGTCCTTTTATAGGTGTTAAATCCTTAACAAAATAGCTGCAGCATACAGTTGTTTATGAGCACCTTGATGCAAGAAACCAACCTCGTACATAAAAGAATGTTTTCTGGCTTCAGATCACAATGAATAACTCCAGCCTCTTTTAGCAGAGCAAGTCCACATAAAATCTTAAAACAAAAAATTAAGAAAATTGATTATGAAATATCAAAACTGGAAAAAGGACCAAGTAGAAAGGCTATACATCAAATTGTAGTACCTGCTTAGAGAATAGCTGAACAATACCAAGGGATAATCCCCTAAAATGATTCATCTTGATAAGCTCATACCTGTACACTACACAATGTCAACACTAAAAAAAATACGGGAGGAAAAAAAAATCTAGGATAGCCATGCAAAACCAATCAAATATGAATCGTGAAGTAGAATGTGAACACCCTTCAAGCTTTAAATCCACTCCTCATTCTCAATGATTATAAATTCTGAAAGAAAAAAAAGAAAACAAAAGTCTGGAACTTACAAGTTCGTGTCCAACAATTCGAAGCAAATGCACAAATGTCGTTGATGTACAAAATAATCATATATACGAACAATGTGATGCTTATCCTCAGGATCATACTTCTTATTTAACTGCATTAAAAAAAAAAAAAAGAGCACACATTAGTAATTTTTCATGGACTTCCAAGAAATTAACGAGTACCTTGATAATAACAAGTCACATCAGGAGGTTACCGTTGATAAGATAGTTACTTCAACCAGTGCTTGTTGATAGTATGCAGGTTGGTTTTTAATGATCTTCACGGCAACAAAACTGTTGCTATCTGAATCCCAGCATTTAGCCACTTGTCCAAATGTTCCATGGCCAAGGAGATCTTTGACAATATATCTGTACCACATCAAAATGCAAAGATTATAAAGACATCCCAAGGTTGCGAGAAGAGTAAGGTGGCATCAACCGAAAATCAACATTTAGCTTTCGGTATTTCCAAAGTATTATATATAATGACAACATAAAAACAAAGGATATATGGATGACAAACCTTTTACTTTTGTCTAAATGGTTCAAGACAAAATTCACTGTCAAAATAAGATCTGAGTTAACATTATCATAGCCATCATTAAGCACTCCCACTGACGGGCTGGTCAAAAATCTTTTTGGATTAAGATCTTCAGAATATTTAAACTGTGGATTGCATATTTGGTATGTTTGAACTATTTCCTTGGTCAACCTAGCCACCAACTGTAAATTTGAAGGTGAGCATCAGTTCAATATTTTAGGTATCACAAGCTCCAAACAGCCAGATATAAACGACAAGAAAATAATGTACAAAATTTCCATCTTATATAAATTTCTGCTACTGCAGTATATGCAATTAGAAATGAATAAGAGAGAAAAGAAATAGCCTATAAAACAATTCCCAGACAACAATAGATAGATACATCTATAGGGGAGAATTATATAGGCAGATGGGTGAGTATTGTACAAGAGCATTTACTCAATTGTCTGTTGGTTAGTTAGTTGTTTGCAAATGGTTAAGTCAGTTACACAGTACTATAGGCAGTTAGCTAGTTGTCACCATAATAACTGTACCTATAAATACCTCAGTGTAATCCTTTGATCATTAAGCAATAACATCTGATATTTTCTTCTCCATAATTATCTCTAACCATTAGCCTGATATCAAGAGTCTCACAAAGTAGACTTTAAGCCTACCTTAACTCTACAAACTAAATTTTAAGATGAGGTTTTCCAACTCATATACATATAACTTCACCACAATGGAAAAAACTACTAGTGTGCTTCCCTCATCTTCTTCCCCCATCACCTTCAGGCTCTTGATTATGAGAAATTAGATGACAAGAACTCCCTCCTCTAGCACAAACATGTTAAAGCTATCATCAAGACACATTGTCTTCAACATTTCATTGTTTGTTCAAGAGCTCCACTTTGATTCTTGACTGAATCAGACTGAGATGCAGGGAAAGTCAATCCTTATTACCGTCTACAATCAGTAAGATCAAATGCTTCGATATTGGCTCCAATCATCTTCCTTGAGTTCCTAGCAGTGTGCATACATATCATGTTTGGGACAAGATCCATGACTAAATCCATAAGCAGACTCATGCTAAAACTCATCAAATGTGAACTAAGTCGCACTAGAAAGTCCTTGACAACAAAACCATATCCATATTTCTTCTTTAAGTCAAAGCTTAAGTCAATGCTCTCACTCCAGTTGGAGATCTAGTTTCATCTCAAGAACACAGTGTATTTATCGTCAATAGTTTCAACAAACCCTATAATTGTTTGTATTTATTGTAATCAGTTTATATAAATGGACTACTTTGTCTGTTGCACAATTTTAGAATCTCTTTCATCTATCTTTCTCTCTTTCCCATCATGGTATCAAAGCAGTACCATCCTTCATAACCTATTTTGACACTATTTTGCAGCTAAGTACCCCAAAACAAAAACAAAAAGTGGAACAATCAGTCACCTATTCAGTTATCTATGAGTGTCACTTTTCCACAATGTCTTAACTTGTATTCCACTCTGATTCATGGTTATCATTCATCATCGCCAACTTCACCATCCACCAAATCCTATGTTTGGCAACTTTTAGATGCACTAGCCTCATTGATATCCTAGATGCACTAATTTGGCGTCGTCTTCACCCTATATGTACTGACCTTATCTCTAAATCCCAAAAGCCATTATCAAACCTAGTTTCAAGTTTAAAAATTTGTGGGCCTCCAATAATATTAGTTTAAATCTTTCAAATGTGATTTTGAGAAGGACGGACCTGCTTTGCTTGTTATGAATTTTCTGTGTTCATGACCATTCCAATCATCTAGCTAAGCTATTTTTCTCTCCAGTATCACTGAGTCGCTATTCCAACTATTATCTTTAGTGTACTTCAAATTTTATTTTATTTTTTTAATTTTTACTTGCAAGGAAGTGATTATTTTCTCTTAACAGGATAAATCTTAGTAATCTTCAACTTGAGGGGAGTGTCACAAATGAAAAATATCTGAGGTTACTATACGAGAATATTCTTAGTATCATGATCTCTGAGAATTTATTATTGTTTTATATTTTAATTTATTTACTTATTTAATTAGTTTATAACTATAGGAAGAAGTCGCAATTTGGGTTTAAACAATCCTTTCATAAGAATGTCACGTGCCGTGATGTCAGAATAAATGGCATACAAATAAGGTCCCATTCACATTCACTATGCCTACTAATTTCTACATGCTTCATGCAGTCATAGAACTGCATTCTGTAAAATATTAATTACATTTGTGTTTTTACAGTAGAACTTCATGGAGTGAGCCAGAGGAAGTTGTAATGTAACTTTTCAAGAACTCTTTTAAATCATAGAATTCCACAAATTCCTTTTATCATTGCCCTATATTTTATCTAATATACTACTAGATAACATTCTTTTTTACTTCTCCGAGTACAGTAGCTAGATGTTAACTTCCTGTCAATAATAGATCCAATCCAATCCACATTGTAAGCACTTCCATGCCTTTTGGCTCAGTTTTCCTAACAAATAGTCCTCTGCCAAAGCACTTTTTAAATACCTCAAAATCCTGAACATTGCCTTAACTTGTTCTTTAGGTGCTAAGTGCATGAATTGGCTAACTAAATTTCCACAACGGCTATGCCTGGTCAGGTTTGAGGTAAATGAATCAATTATCCCACTAATGTTTACCATGTTGTGTCTATTCACTTCGAAGTTTTCTACAAGGATCTACAGGAATTATAGTCGGTTTGCAACTCATCATCATGTTTCTTTGAAAATCTAGAATATATAAGAGGGGAACAACCCTCACCTCACAGACTAGTTTTAAGGGGTTGGATTACATCCAACTGCATTGTCTAAAAGCCTTCCATCACCATTCTAGTGCAAGATGTGTCAACTAGGTTGTTTATGTTAAAAACTTTGTTATTACGTGATGAACATGGCATCACCCAATTATAGCAACACCTGTGCCACCATTTTCAAACACAAGATCTTCATAAACTACATGATTTATTGGGGATAAAGCAAGCACAAGCTATGAGTGATATAGTGATATTGTCATTTTGCAAAGGAAGTATGCAATATACATTTTCAAGCAAACAAATCTGGACATGCTATGCTTCTTGACACACCTATGAATCTCAAATTACAAAATCTACCAGATTAGGGTCCCCTTTCAGATCCAAAAGGGTAGAAAAGATTGGTTGGCAAGCTGATATGTCACTTTGTCATCCAACTAGATATTTCCTTTGCAAATGGTATAGTGATTCAATTTCTTAACTCTCATCATGAATGACACCAAGATGTTGTCATTCATAATCTGAAATACGTCAAATGAGCTCCAGGAAAAGATCTTCTGCATGAAGACAAAGATCACACTCACATTGTGGGGTATTTGTATGATTCTCCCACTTTTAGAAGATTCACCTCAAGATATTGCTTCTCATTGGCGGTAACTTAATTTCCTAGAAAATTAAAAAGCAAGTCCAGTGCAGAAGCGAAGTATTGAGCCAAGGCTTCAATGACTTGTAATTGGACTTTTGCAGTTGCTCAAAGAATGAAGTCTGGGTTGTTGCTTAGATGAAACTCATTGATGATTATCAAGTTACCTTGCACATTGCTTCAAACCAATAACATTGAGGTAGATTACCATTTCCTCAAGGAGAATATCTTGTAGGATGACATCATCACTAGTTCTGTTAATTCTAACAAACAATTTGCAAATGTCTTCACTACATCTTTAAGGAATCCAAAAGTGATTATATTTGAAACAAGCTTGGTGCACATGATTTTTATGCTTCAACATGAGGGGGAGTGTTTGATATTATAGATATCCTTAACTGTGGTAATAGGGAAATTCTAGGATTTACATAGTTATGCCAATTAGGCAATTATTTCCTCCATCATTATTACCCCTGTTGTACAATAATACATTAGCTGTCTACATAGACACATACATTTAGTTAAGTCATTTTTTTTCCTCTTGACAGCCCTTATGAAGGCCATGCTTTACATTAAATAGAACGCAATCACTTAATCGTATCAGAAATCAACTTCCAAGCTGAATGGAACTATAGGCTCCAACCAAATGCACTACCAATAGTAGAATAAGTTGTACTTTGTCATACAAATTTTCTATGTTAAAAGCCTTAAACCAATGCAAATAGGAATTTATCCTCCATATACCAAACCAGTAAAGATAGTCAATAGATATTATTCCAAGGATATATGGCACAATAAGCATCAATCGAACAGGTATATTCAATTAAGAATCAGTAGCAAGAGGTAGGAACAGATGATGAGCAGATTCTGAACATTCACCATACATAAAATAACATAACATGCATATTAGACAAAAGTAACCACAGACCTGGAACATATATCAGTAGCTCAATTCAACAAAAGTCATCAATTGGAAAAGGAATTTGGATAAAAACAGTCTAAATGAGACAAGGAATCAAAATCATTAATCCAAAACCGAAGACAATTAAATATAATCAACAAGATCTAGTTCCTAGTACCACTCAGGAATTTTGCTGTCATTTACAAAATAATAACACGTAGTTCCAAGAAAAATATAATTTCAACACCATCAAAATTGCGGATAGCATAGTTACTTAAGGAGCTAAGAACCTCTATGGTACGCCATGGATCCGGTACAAATGGATAGCATGGTATGCCATCATTCAATTCACTATACGAGTGATAATCTAAAACCCTTTCTTCCCTTTCATGTTTTCAACTGTTGCTGCGATCAATAGTGGTGAAGACTAAGAGGGTGACAATCTACACAGAACAAAACAAAAGTATACCTATGGAAAAAGTCCACAATACCCAGAAATCATACTTAACATACCACCGACAATGTGGACTAACTACAACTACCGAGTATGTCAATCGAGGTTTGGTTTAACTTGACTATTTCCAAAGTTTCCGCCTCTGGCATCCCTAAATCCCAACACCCCATACTACTTTTCAGTCCAAAACTCTTACTGCACAGCTCTGATCACAAAAATACACAAACAAGTTCAACCCATACTCGTTTTCACACAAAACCACACAAAAGAACACAAGAAACTCACGGGCTTCCTCACAACCACGCGAGACGGTTGCGGCTTCTCAGCAGCAGCAGCAGCTTCTTCTCCAGCCTTTGGCACACAAGGGACGAACGCAGAGCCGCGGGGACGCCACTCCGAGGCCAAGTCCGTGGACGGAGCCTTGTCCGCACGTGCGACCCCATCCATGACCCACACAGAAAGTTTATAGAAAAAGAGAAATAGAGGACCCAAATTCAAGTCAGAGAAAGATTCAGTTTCCCCAATTTCACTTCCATTGTATCCCTTCCCTTCTTCTCATTACCCTCTATCCACTGCGCAAGTGCTTGCTACCCTCCAATCCAACGGATTTCAATCCCATCACGGGCCCAACCTCCAGAACCGTCCTACAATCACATCGAACCCGAGATCCATCGATTGCCGGATTTTCCCTTCTGCTTCGAATTGAATCCGATTGGGGCAAACGGCAATAAATCAAAAGGGGAAAATTATTCAGAGAAGGGAGAAAACAGATCGATCGAAGTGGGGTTTTGTTTCGTTGAGAGGGGATTGGGTTATAATTTAGTTTCGTGCTTCACGAAGAGAGAGAGAAAGAAAGAGAAAGAAAGAAACAGAGCGATGCAATGAAATGGGCGTTTCGTTGGTCTCCGAGAGAGGCAGGGCGGGCAGGGCACAACACGCCGTCTTGGTTCGGTCGAAGCAGTGATGAGGAATTATTTGGTGTTGCTTCTTTCTTTCTTTCTTTTTCTTTTTTTTCTTTTTTTTTTTTTTTTGGAACAAAAATCCTCTTTTTAATGTTTGTTTGTTCACTGCGACACAATCAATCACACCACTTGGTCATCCAACACTGCCTTCCTTTGCTTTTTAACCTTTTAATTATTGTAAATTAATTACTATACCTGTAGTGTTCAGTATGCTGTTTAAAATATTCCCGAGATTTTTTACTAATTGTTAGGGTTTAAATGTTAATATTTTTCGGAATTATAAACTTTAATAATCGTAAAAGGTATGGTCAGAAAAAATATGAGGTTTGAAAATTTTAAAATATTGGAGTATTGCAATGAATAAATTAAGAAATATTGACAATGTAAAGTGTGTGAAATATTGACAATGTAAAGTGTGTGTATAGTTATTTAATTTGAATTTTTTTGTGTAATAAAATTGTTAATTCCATAGTAGTTGATTTAAATATATATATATATATATATATATATATATTAAATATATTTTAATCAGTTGACTGCATAAAAATACATCACATATATTATAATTATAAATATTAATGAAAATATAGACCTAGGTGTCCACTTTTACTTTATAATATTGAAAAAATAAAAAATAATTATTAAAGTAGAAAATATTATTAAATTTATAAAAGTATATTTCTTTTTAAAAATCATTATAAAATCTGAAAAGTAAAATAATTTATATCGATAAAGATAAATTGGACATTAAAATGTATAATCTTAAAAAAGAGTTATTAAAAATAATAGTCTTTATAATAGTAGAAACACGTTTCTTACGAATAAGTTTGTCAATTTTAACATTATGATAATAAATAAAAATTAATTCATACCTTTTAATTCAAGTTAAATTATTTTCTAATGTGTCGAACTTTTAACTATAATTAAAATGAGACATGTGAAATGAGATAAACAATTTAATTATTAATTACAATAAAATATATTTTAAGTAATATTTAATTGGGAATGCATGATATGATGTAAATCCAACTTGATTACTAATCTAAAATGTGACAACTTAATTGCTAATCTAAAACGTGGTAACATGTAAAAAAATTTAATGTAATATATTTAAAATATTATATTTATTTATTTTTAAAATTTAAAAACAAAAATATATGAAAATTTTAAATAAAAATAAATTTCAATTTCACATAATTTATAAACTAAAAATATATTTAACTCTTATTATTATTAAATTTAAATTTGTAAAAAATATATTCTTAAAAATATTTATGAAAAAACAGTTATAGAATATAAAAGGTAAAATAATTTATAGTGATAAGGATAAAAGCGACAGTTAAATATATATACCTAAGACAGAGTTATCAAGTAGTTCTCAAAAGTGATCTATGCACACGTGTACCCACTTTTACCTATGATAATAAAAAATAAAAATTAATACTTCTAATTATTATTAAAATAAAAATATATCGTTAAATTTATAAAAAATAAATAAATTACCAAAAAAATTATAAATCATATTTACAAATTTTAAAATATAATTTAGTAATAAAAATTAGTTATTGTACTTATCAAGCAATTAACAAAAGTAATCATATGTACATGAGTGTCCACTAAAAAGAAAAATTAGTTATTGTACTTACTATTAATATAAAACATGTTATTAACTTTATAAAAAATATATTTTTAAAAGATAATTATAAAAAATAGTTATAAAATATAGAGTTAAATAATTAATAAAATCATTAATATATAAGAGACCTTTTACGTCAGATTTACAAAACTTATTATGACGGTTATCGTGATATAAAACTGTGCGTTTTTTATGATACCACGAAAGACCTGACTTATTATGACATGCTTTGTTAGACCTAACATAATAAGCTAACTTGGTATAAAAAACATAGGGATATTTGACATAGTAAGTCCAATTTACTATCACATTATAACTTGTCATTGTTTTAAATTTTGTATTATTGAATCATTTATATTGATAAGGGTAAAATTAATATATATATATATAGAGAGAGAGAGAGAGTAAAATTTATATATGTTTTTTGTGCCTAAATTTCAAACTTGGATCACATAAGGTCTTTATACTTAATAAATGCATGTATTCAGTTCTCATCGTCAAAGGTGTTAACTACTTTTTGGCATGACAAATTGTGAATATGCTGACCTTTTAAGATGTTGACAGGAGGAAAATTTGTGGACTGCATCCAACATGATTTGTTGTTTGTCACATTAAAAAATAGTTAAGGTCGTTGAGCGAGAAAGACTGCATCAATGCATTTCGTAAGTATGGGACATAATATGATTAAAGTTTGAGATAAGGATTGTCACGACTACGAAATCGCAAATGGTCGGCGACCAAAAATCATTTAAAAATATATAAATTTTAAAATAATGGGTCGCTACCATAATTTATTAAGGAGACCTATGGAAAGCCTACAGAATGAATGGTGTGCGAGATCAGTTTGAGTTCAGGAATATGTTAATAGTTTATTAAGGAGACCTATGGAAAGCCTACAAAATAAATGGTATGTGAAATCAATTTGAGTTCAGGAATAAGTTACGTGTGGGGAAGATATTAGCACCTCACACGTTCGTCCTGCCACGGTTCCATTTAATAAAGGTGTGCATAACTAATGCAATTTTCAAATGTTTGTTTTTCCAAAAAAAAATAAAATAAAACAAGCAAATATCAATAAAGAAAACATTTTTAAATTTTTTTTAATTGGTCTGACAAGGTGTTTGATCTTGCTCTTACGTATTCTTATTCAATATGAGAAACCATTATTATGTAGTTTTTTTAAACCCAAACTATTTAGAAAAACCTTGATTTGATTTTTTTTTAATTTGAAATTTTGATATATATTTTATTTCTCAAAAGAACATGATATTCAACGTGATAAAAAATTACCATCAAACAAATTCAAAATTAGGCATGATAATTATATATTTTTAATTATCAAGTAAATTTTAGACTTAACATGAAAACCAAGATTTATTTAAGGGAAATATTTAATTATTCTAAAATTTTCAATATGTTTTTATTAAAAAGAAAACTCAAACTTAGTTACTCCAAAAATTTCAAATACATAACCTTCGCATCTCTTATAAAACGCATTCCCTCCACAACTTCCATCTTATTCATCAAGCTTCTCACTCATATTCCATAATTTTTGTGATCTAAGGTCGGGATTGCTATCATCGCGAAGCCCTCTTTGAATCTCACCGAACGAAATCCTCTTTTGGATCGAGGTTGAACTTTCACGAGGTCGAAAGTGCCTTGGGGGTTCTTAGAGTTCGAATTTATCTTCGAAGGTGAAAGAAGCTAAACCTTACTTTTGCATGATGATTTTGCTTGAATGTCTGGTTGTGTGTTTATGTTGTGTTTGGTAGCTCAAATTGATCTATTGATATTGTTCTTTGTTTGGTGTGAGATGAAAAACCCCTAATTTCATGTTTGGGTGTGTATGAGTTAGAAAAAGTTTGGGGTTTTGTTGAATACATGTGATTTAAGATAAATTTAATGGAAATTGAGGTTGTAACGTGGAATTGGAAATGTTTCTGACTTATATGAGGCTTAAAATGTGTTTTAGGTTCATTTAACGCTGTCAAATTGTTGAAATCAAGTTTTTGTGTTATACAGACTCGTTGGACGAGTTGGGCTTTCCAACTCTGAATCATCTTGAAACATTTTGAATTCTCGCTTTGTTAGTTGTCGAATGGAACTGAAATTTTTACAGTAGATCCTAGACACATGATGCTTTGTTTTGACTGGTGTGATCTTTGTTTGAAAGTGTATAACGAGAGAAATTTTTGTTGTAAGGCTCCTGTAGATTAGGTTGTTGACAACTTTGACCTTTGTCACTTGTTTAATGTATAAATTTTTCTATAGGTACCCAATTGAATTGATTATTTTCTCATTGAGTTATTGATTCAATTATCTTTCATTTGAATGTTAGAACATAATTTTTGGAGCTTTTTATATGTTTCGGTTTTATTTTTTGAAACTGCCAACCAATTTGCATATGTGATATTAAGTTATTGTGTAAATTACTTGGGATTATGTAAACTTTTGAAATACAATGACGTATCAACATGTTAATTGAGAATGACAAATGGATTTTCATGGAAAAATCCTTTTAAAGTATGTGTGCTTTGGTGTGCATATTGATGTAGGAACTCAGAATTTGAAAGTTTATCCTGTCATTGTACTAATAATTCACACTCATGTAAAGGAGAATGAATTGGGAGTTAAGAGTAACAGGAGGTCCTGGTTGGAAGAACCATTTATAGTTTTAGGAACTTGTATAGGATTAACCTCGTGGGTGGAGGTTATCCATCACAAGTGCCAAAACCTACCTCAATGTTTGTATCTGGATAACTGAGTCTAATGAGTCTTTTACGATGTGCCTTATTGCTTGTAATAGTGTGAATTACTTAGCTCCCTAATATGAGTTTATTTATGATTAATAGAACTTTTGTTCTTATATTAGCTTACCATCTCTTGTGTGTGTGCTTGTGTTGTTGTTCTTCTTTTGCAATGATCACCAATATTTTGTGTGAGCAGATGAGAACTTAGATGTTGGCTCTCGTGGCAACGGTGATGACAGTGCAATTATTTAGTTGTTTAGTTTTGCTTTCATTGTTAAGTTGTATATTTGAAAAACTCTTGTAAGGTTCATATTTTGCTCTCTTTTTTTTTTTTTTTTTTTAGGTTTTTTTTTTTTGTATTTTTACTATTTTTTTTGCTAGAGTTTTAGATTGTGACAGTATACCAATTTTAAATTTTGTGTTTATGTCTTGGATAACTGTAATAGGAACTCCTAAGGTATGGTTATCTGCTTGAAGTATTAAATATGTGATATTTTTTTTAGTATATCTACTCTATTATATGGAATGTTACAATTATCAAATAAGTCTGAGACTTAACATGATAATTAATTTTAATTAATTTTATTTAAGAAGAAAATATTTAATTATCAAGTAAGTCCAAAACTTAACACGATAATCAAATTTTATTAAAAATAAAATATTTAATTATCAAATAAATCCGATACTTAACATAATAATCAAATTTTATTTAAGAAAAAAAAGTTATCAAATAAGTCTTATACTTAAATAACCTCTTAACAAATGTGATTTGATGTATGTAGAAAGATGCGGATGTGAAATAGTAAGAAGAGGTATAAACATAAAAAGTGACATAAAACCATAAAAAGCAATATAAAAGTTCCTTAAAAACGTGAATCACTTGTTTGAAGTAAAGCAATGACCATTGCATATGAACTCACATTATCCAACTGTGCCAAATTTAAATCTAAGGCACCCATGTTTCAATCTAATTAGACTTAACAATTATACCATGCAGTAGAAGATATAGTCATAATATATTTCGCATAAAAAAAATTCATGTTTAGACTCAGGCATGTACGCATGAATAAAAACTAATTGTTCCTTTGCTTTCAAATTATGTAGTTTTGGGTCAAATGTCGTGTCCACTTCAACTCAAGTATAGGCAATCATACCATTTTTTTTCTCATACATTTACAAATTTTTTATTCAAAAGACTATGATTACCTGGGAAAATCACATACGAGATTTCTCCAAAGTAGCATTAAAATTTTCAAGAAATTTCTATATAAACGTGGTGAATCAAAACTCAGTCAAACAAAGCAGTGCACTCCATAACTGAGTGATTATAAATAAACACCCTTATAAGCTCTATAATCTCTTGTTCCAAATAAAATACATTAATCATCAACAACCAACATCAACACTCAATCGGTAACATGAATTCCCGGTCCAACTTTAAACTTCAACTCTTCCTCCAATCTTTTTTTCCATCTTATATTGCAAATGATTTGAAAACTCAACAAGAATATTTGGAAACTCAATAGGTTCACATAGTTTAGAAGTCAAGACTCAAGACAATTTAAATATTTCTTCCTCCTTTTAATCTCAGAAACGTTTTTTAAAGACAAAATCGTGATAGAATTTCACTACAAAGCAATCATGACAGAATCCCACTCCAAAACAGATAATACCTCAAATGCATGGTGATTAATCATAAATAATATCACTTAGGGGATCAAAAGAATATGCATGTGAATTCCACTTAATCCCAATTGAAAAGTGATATGAAGAAGAAAAAAAAAACGTGTTTCTGTATAATCCTGAGAAGAACCTCATCAAGCCCTTCAATATTCTTTTCTCCAAACACAGCGTTAGCTAGAAGAACCATGGATCAAACTTGTCAACCTCTCAATTCCAGAACTTCCACTCTGTGTTGTCATCGTCGGTCACCTTTTCACACTCCATTTCAAATTAGAGAAGAAGAAGAGAAAGAGAGCGAGAATAGTAGTTTGTATAGGGCCACGTAAGAAGAAATAGGAAATATTATGGATTGAAGAAGAAAGGGATTTGCAAATTTGAATTTGTTGATCACATCATTGAAAGGAGAGAAAGAAATATTCCCCTCCCACATGTCTCCCATTTCTGACCATCCTAGGACCACAAAATCTCATTACATGCACTAAAGCCAAAACAAGTCACCCACAAATCAACTCCAAAAGTTTTGGCAAATCCAAAGTGGGCAATGCAAGAAGCAAGTGATGCACATGGTGCATTAAATGCATATCATATGGGCTCAACGTTATAACTGAATTTCATCTTAAAGAATTCAATAAGACTTTCTAATTTGATGCAGATCAATTCTAAATTAATAACCTGATAAGTAGATTAGTTGAATTCAGATAATTTAAAGTAGTGTTAATTAAGAGAATATTATTTGTACTCCCTTCAATATAGTAGTAGTTTTCGAAAGAAAAAGTTTTTTTTTTTTACACAGGTATTTTGACACCATTTTTTTTATCATCATTTGATATTATTCCTCATGACTATTTACTTTCTCTTTTTTCTAAAAATATAAAATTTAATTTTTATTAAAACTATTTTACCTTTATATAAGTTCTCAAATGGTATCAAAAAACCTTTTTTTCTTTTTCTTTTTTTGTCATGTAGAAGACATTAGAGTTCAAGATATGTCAAATTGATCAGACTTGATTTTAAAGTAAGTTATCTTTTCTTTAGATTTTTAGTTTTCTCCTTTTTTTTCCATTTGCCTGTATGAGTTATTATGAGATCCAGACTAAATAGATAAATTTTTGTTAATTTTGATTGTGTGTTTGTGAATTAAATATGTTAAGTAAGTTATTGAATTGTAATGTAATTAAAAAAATATATAAGTGTGACTGTTATACAGTATAAATGACTATTGTACGGCTCAAATTTAAAAGAGGTTGAGACCAAATTATTATCTTTCACCAATTTTTTAATAAATAAGTGTTTTCTAAATTATGAACTAATAAAAAGTTATTATATCTTATAATGTCTTATAAATAGACAATCACTTAATTTTAAAATATTTAACTGCATATCATCATGAACAACATGTCTGTCTATTAAATTTTATAACACGTTAAGGTAATTGAACAGTTATTAAACATCATAATTATTAATTTTATTTTTTAGTATAATTTTTTTAGGTTTTACAGTAGTTTCACCAAGGAAATACTTATTTAAAAGATTTTTTTTTATATATTTTATAACATTGTGTCAGTTTTAGTGATGAATGTTTTTTACTATGGTTAATTGAATTTTGATTATAATGCAATTTGATTTAATTGAGATAAACAGCATAAAATATAACCAATATTAACATAAAATAACAAATATTACAATCAATATGGTCAGAAATGTAACCATATACTTACAAAGATTATGGTCAGAAGTGTGTCTACATATAGATAATGGTTAAATTACAGTTGTCATTATATATATATATATATATATATATATATATATATATATATTTTATATTTAGCAACGGTTCAAAGCAAACAACATTTCCACCATCAATGGCTTCCAAATCTTCGTAGAAGAATCATTAAAAAAGCTTTTTCATTTGCATTTGAATGTGATATTTCATAATAGGTTAAATTATACTTTTAGTCCCCATTTCCATAACAAAATTTAAATTTGGTTCCTCAATTATTTTTTATCTCAATCTGATCCCTATTTTGGGAAATTTGATCCAATCAAGTCCTTTCCGTTAGTGGTATAGTAACGGTGTTAAATGGGATGCCATGTGTCAGCTTCTGGATTTTTTGAAATTTTTTATTTTTGAATTTTTTTTTTATATTTTTTGAATTTTTTTAAAAAAATTAAAAATTTGCCATGTGTCAAGTTGACATCGTGCCACGTGGCAAGGACAGTGTCACATGTCACTGTTATGAGAGGTGTCATTTTCTCATTCTCATTTTGGTCCCTGTATTTTAATTTTTGTCTTAATTTAGTCCCAATTTTTGTAAAAATTATACAATTTCATTCCCCTCCAAATTGAAACAAAAATTATAAAATGTTATACAAATATTTTTATTAAATTTGATTTTTTTATTCATATTGATATTTTTATTATATATTTTCAATAAAACTAAGTTTATTTAAATTTGTTTCACATTCAATTTTACTTAAAATTGTTTTCAAATTTCAAATTTTTTTGATTTTTATTGTTACATAAACTAGTTAATTTTTCTTAAATTATATAATTGTTATTTTTATACCAACTAAAACATTTGTATAGAAATTATTGAATTTTACACATTTTAAAAATATGTAATTATTTAAAATATAAATTCAAATAAAAAATAATATTAACGTATAATGTAATAAAATATCAATATAATTTATGAATTTTTTTATTAGCATTATTTTCTATTAACAACTTTAAAACAATTTTAAATAAAGTTTAATGTAAAATATAAATTAAAATAAATTCAATATTGTTAAAAATATTTACTTGAAATATCAATTTTGATAAAAATATTTGTGCATATTTATATAAAAATTAAATTTGGTTTCAATTTGGAGAGGGACAAAATTGCACAATTTTTACAAAAATTTTGACTATATTGAAAAAAAAATTAAAATACAGGGACTAAATTGAGAATGAGAAAATGACACATCCCATAATAGTGACACGTGGCACGATGTCAGCTTAACATGTGGCAAAATTTTAATTTTTAAAAAAATTTTAAAAAAATAATTCAAAAATAAAAAAAAATTCAAAAAATCCAGAAGCTGACATGTGGCACCCTATTTAACATCGTTACTACACCACTAACGAAAAGGATTTGATTGGATCAAATTTCCCAAAATAGGGACCAGATTGAGATAAAAAACAATTGAGTGACCAAATTCAAATTTTGCTACGAAAATGGAGACTAAAAGTATAATTTAACCTTCATAATATGTTTGGATGAGGTAATTTAAAAGAGTAATTCATTTATTTGAAGAATTTGAAATTAAAAAAAAAATGGATGAGGAGATAAAATTTTTTGAAAAGATAAAAAAATTTTGAAATTGAGAAATTTTAGGAGGATATTTCAAATATATAGAAAAAGTAGAATTTAGAAGTCACTCAAACAAAAAAGGAAATTGAAATTCCTCAAGTTGTAGAATTGTTTGTTGTTGAGGACAAAAAAGTCTACATGTCCAAAAACACTAGTCGAGTCGGGAAGAAGCTCAAGCCGAGTCGACTCAGGTCAAAGGTTGAGTCAAGTTGTCCCGTGTCGAGCCGAAAGTTGATTTGGGTTATGTCGGATCAGGCTGGATCGTAGGTCAAGTTGGGTCTATCCGAACCGAAGGTTGAGTCGGGTCAACCCGAACCGATAATTGAGTTGGACTGACTCGGGTTAAAGGTCGATCTCGACCGAAGGTCAATTCAAACCAAAAGTTAAGACAACGTAATGAATTGAAGGTGAAGGTAAATTAAGTTAGACTCAAAAATAAAGTTGAATTAAGTTAGACTAAAAAAATTAAAATTTAAAATATTTCGATTACTTCATTAAATTATTTATTTAAAAAATAATAATTACAAAATATTTCAATTTTTTTAAATGATCGAAATCCGTCCAAACACAATGTGAAGCTTTTGGTGTTTTGTTGGTGTATTTATTTGAGTTTGGCTGGTATATGAAGTCCTTGAATGTAGGAATCACAAATGGTTGAATTCATGCTTTAAATATTTTTAAATTAATGGCATGAAATAAATAAATAATTTAAAAATTTCTTTACGTGTTGTAAATCCACGCTTAGGCGGATATCTCATAGTGTCAGTCCATTCTTAATTGACAGTGATTAGTAAAGCTTAATTATTAGCCTCCTTTAAGTTAACATTGGTATTTTATTTAAACCTTTTTTAAGAAAAAAAATTCTTAAATAAAATAATCACTCAATACCCAGTTTTATTTGTTTAGGTAAATTTACTTTAAAAAGTAAAATAAAAGCTACTTTTTAAATTTAGACTGATGCTTGTTTCGGATGACTTATAATTTATCATATTTAAAGAATTGTGGGCATAAATTATGAATATTCTGAATGTGGAAAATCTTGGCCACTTACCTAATTTTGTTGTGGTTTTATTATTTCTGATTTCGTGCAGTGATTTCGGTAGCTTCGAATTTCACTATCTTCTAAAACCTTGTTTTTTCAGATATACTTTAGTTGGTGGTTGAATTTTACTTTGACTAATGTTTGGTTGTTTGTGTGTGTACAATATGCTTTGTTCCAGCATGTTGCCGTCCACGTTATCATAATTTAACACATACTACTGTTAGGGTTGTTAAAATTTAAAATAGACTTATTCAAACAAGTTATTCAAAATATTTCGGATTAGATTCAATAAAAAATCATGTCTTAAATTAAATCAAACTAGTTTTGGCTGATATGTTTATCATGTGACTTAAATGAATTTAGATTTAATTGATTAGTTAATTTCGAAAAGATATTTTTTATAAAATAATAATTATATTTTTTTAAAATAGTATTATTGTTTTTAAATATATATTATGATTTATATTTGTTTATATATAAAATAATTATACTTAAAATTAAAATTAAAATACTGAAATTTTAAATATATATATATATATATACACACATTTTTTTTTTGTTTAATCTTTTTAATGTGAACTAAAATAACCTATTGGTGGAATAAGTCAAGAAATTACAGCACAATTAAAAAAAAAAAACAGTGGAGCTGATGTTATATAAAATTTTTGAATGTTAGGTTAGACTGAACTGTTTGAAAACTACAACTACCGGTTTCTCCATAAAGAAAAAAATTAATGTATCAGTCATGATTTAAGGATAATAACTTGTTTTAAATCATCTATCAAGCAACACCATTATCATTTTCAAGTACCAATTTATATTTTCTTTTTTCAATTTTATATAATATTTGAGATATCATTCTCTTAAAATAGTGACAACAAATCACACTATCAATTAATATGAGCTTTTGCAATTTGTTGGCATAACTGAAAATTTAAGCTAAATTAGTTTTGGATCAAATGCCGAACCAAACCT
>Ga0214542_1000485_pt1 | contig 71888 bp, 38 predicted proteins | sample CNSS1metaG_FD_160096 | JGI IMG/M metagenome (GOLD analysis project Ga0214542, IMG submission 160096) | Root nodule microbial communities from cowpea collected in UCLA plant growth center, Los Angeles, California, USA - CNSS1 | ecosystem: Host-associated > Plants > Roots > Nodule | place: USA...
TGTTAAAGGTCAGGTTGGGGGTTCGATTCCCACTGGCAACAACCCACCCAGTATGAATGGACGGAGAAGGGTGATGGGTTGGGGTGTATTGGGCTGCAGACCTAACACAACCGGTTTGAGGGTGGCAAGTGGGATGCCTGGTAAGCCCAAGAGGATCCGGGGGTGTTACAAATATGATCATCATCAAAGTTGGTAGACTTACATCTTTTAAAGGAAGCTCGTCTATGTTAGGGCTCATGTTCATCCTTGAATTAACTTGCTTCAGGTTTCATAGAAAGGAACTACAAAACTCAATTTGTTTGGGATACAAAATGAGATTACTAGTTAAGAAGGAAACATCATCAAGTGAAAAAACTAAAAGGTGATGGAAAGATGAAATTGATTATCTCATTTAAGATCAGTGCTTTACTAATTACCTGAACATTAAAAATAAATAAATAAATAAATAACAAATTATGAAGGAAATATAGAAACATTAACCTTGCAATGGTCCAACAAAATACTATGAGTACCTTATTACACCTTGGAACTAAATCCTGCAGAATTTTTATTCTCCCACTGACTTTTAAATCCTGAAAAACCAAGTGGTGTTAAGTGGCATGCTTGTGAACAAATAGTTATTATAAATAAAAGAAAGAAAAAGAGAATGTCTAATCGTAATATAGGAATAATTTTATTCACACTACATAAGCCAAAGTATACAATTTACTGCTTAGTATAATTGTTTGTTAGACACATTGATAAATATTATACAAAGAAAAAAAATTGCAATTTATATACAACAACACCATTGGGTATTCTCTACTATTTATAATTTGCATCACTTAAGGAATTTTACCAAGCAATTTGAAATGAAGAGTGACCATTGACTCCCAACACACTGAAGATGAATATTCTTAACAGATTAAATACAATAGTATTTGCATATGTTTGAATCTCATCAAATAAATTAGATAATCTAATTTGTAATAACATTTTTGGCATGTAAACTACACATAAACCAAACTAAATGAAAGTTATAAATGGTAAAGAAGTGAAAAATTTATAATGCTTTATAGACCAATGACACTGATGCAGAATAGCCACATACAAACTATGGGAGCAAACAATTTGACTAAAGCATTTTCCATTGCCATATAAGATATGCTTAAAATCTAAGTCTAGCCATATCTTCAACAATATCTAACAATCCTCTGTGAACCTTTCACATCAAAGACATGGTTTGTGAATAATACCAATATTGCTTGATATTCTTGGAGTATCAAATATTGATGTAGAAAAGCTTAAGATTACAATAGATGCTATCAATATGAAAATTTATTTATCAACATAATTTAAGTTTCAATTAATGTCTAAATTCATCACTAAAACTTGACTATTATCAAAGTAATCCAATTAGATAAGCTTTTTTCCATAAACTGGAATAACCATAGTTGAAATTTTTGAACCTCAATTCTGCATCTGACAATATAACATCAAGCTTCTAGGGAAAAGTATCCATGTGCCTCAAATCGCCCACTCGGATGCCATTACGGTTAACCTTGTTGGAATAGTCATCCAATGCCTCTATTGGTTGTGTCGATGAAAGACTTAGATTGAAATTAGATGAAAATGATTATGGAAAAAGATAACTGAATACAAGAGAATAAAAGAGGAAAAGAGAAATGAAACAGATATAAATTGAAAATTGAAAGTGAAGGAGAACGAAAAACCTCAATGGCGTTCTTGAGCTTTGCCTTGAATCTAATACAAAAACACATAGTGATTGAAATTAGGGATTATGAAAACTTCAAAAGAAAATATAATATAAAGAGAAAAATAACTTACAGGAGCAAAAATCAACTTACTAAGAGGAGAAAAACACTTCGGAAAAGAAATTTGCATGAGAAGAAGAAGAAGATTTACAAACGGCTTCCATGGGAGAGAAGATGACTTCTAGAGAGAAAGAAGATACTTTCCTACAAAAAATAATGACCTAGGTAAAGAAGATATTAGCTATGTGAAATACTTTGCAACAAAAACGAGCCAATAAACTGATTTAGGCACCGAATACTCTTGCTACAGTATAAACATTTAAAATATCTTGTCGGTTGTGAACTGACTATAAATTTATATAATTTTTTATTTTCTTTTAACTTAGTGGCATTTCAATTAAACTGCCACTAAATAAGTGACTCAAAAAACTATTTTTTCTGTAGTAAATGTATTGTACTCGTATTAAGGTACTCGTATTAAGGTACTTTAAATTCTTCAAGTCAAGTAATCGAATGGTTAAGCATTTTGCAAGAGACGTTTTTATGCTTAAGTAAATGGTAAGACAAAATATGCGTATCCATTTTTTTAGGAGAAAAATAAATTCTTGAAAATGATTAGTTTAACAATTTTAATATATGAATAGAATACTTACTTAATAATAAATAATATTTTTAAAATAGTGAAAAAATATCTAAATTTAAGTAAATAATTGTTATATTTATGTTAATACAAATGATGATTTTAAATTAAATATATAAATATAAACTTCATTCTTTTAAGCTAGGCTCCAAGTTGTTCACAAATACTTCCTCTCTTAAGTGATCTTGGTACATTCCCATTCCTTCCTACCCCGGTCTCCAGGAGACATACAGATCGGTCTAGAGGAGACATACAGATCACTAGCCCCTGAGGCCTAAGCTTGCACTTATGGCAATTATGTCAAGCGCAAGACCTTGTGTACCTTGAGACCATCACCTCACTTTTTTTTTTATATATTTTAACTAACACTTTTCTATTGATTACTTTTAAGATAAACTTATACTAAAGTGAAAATCTTGTAAATAATAATTGTATATAATTCTCAAACGCATGCAGTCAAAGTTATAACACATAATACATATGTAGTAACAAAATCACCAATGTAGGAAATAGTTTTGGTCACATTTATTTTGACATTTTGGCTTCGGTTTCACATCTGAGACATATGCTGGCAAGGTAAAAACGGGACTTGTTTATGCCTCGATTATGAACTGAGGCATACACGAGGGTTACTACCTCAATTCTAGAGGGAACTAAGGCCTAATGGGAGGGTTATTGCCTTGGTTCTAGAGGGAACTGAGGCCTAATGGGCATCAGAAAACTAAAAATAAAAAGAAAATGAAGTGTACTTTCTACCTTGTGTTTGGCTCCAATTGTAACATCCCGTCCAGATATTACGGATTTTAAATAATAAAATAAAGACATAATAATAATACCTCATTTAATATAAATTAATTTCCCAAAATCCTAGGAACTTAAAACTTTATTACATCATAAAGTAACTCAAATCCATAATTTGTAAACTCAAATATAAAAACCAAGTTCAATAATCCAAATGATTAAAAAATCTTTAAAATTCATAAAATCATAAAACTCTGAAGAATAATTTCCCAAGCTAGCCCATGCTCCGGCTCTAGACCTCACCAAATCCACCTACAACATCATCTGTTTGCGTGTAACGTAATACACAATCATCGCCAAACACAAGCAGATAGGGTGAGCTACAATATAAAACACACATATATAATTCAAATATATACGCACATACACACATCAAAGAATTTCTATCCTTTGATTCCATACCACATGGCCACCACCATGTCATCCATGATCTATGTCTTTAGGTGAATACCTCAAGATGTCTTGCCGCCAGACCTATAAGCCACAACTTGTAGAACACGTGCAGGAAACCAACTACGGACCACATTCTGTAACGCCAGGTGTTGTTCCCAATACGAACATAGTTCGTAATGTCCCAAGACTATTGAACTCATCGGCTATTACCGAGGAGGGCAATCTATCTAGACCCATCCGTACGAGCCACAACACGCACACTCACACCAGCAACACTTGCCAACCCGAGCCACAACTCAAGGGTTCCTCGTGTTCATCCACCATCCCTAGCCACAACTCAAGGGATACGATCTGAGCCATAACTCAAGGAACACTCCAGCAAGCTGACCTTTAAGATATCACCAAATCCTTGTAGACCACGCACATCAAAACAACAAGTCGTTTGTCTTTGCGTTATTGCCTGGCGACTCTGGAGTAACGCCCGGCGAAACTCGCTTCTAGACCGCTTGGCAGGGGACAAGTGCCGCCAAGCGCCAAAGGCCTCCGATGCCACTGCCTTAACAGATATCGTCTAGCGGGACGACCCTCACCGCCAGGTGCCACGTGTTCCAGTGCCATTGTGAGTATAGCTATTGCTTGGCGAGGTTAACCTCGCCGCCAGGCGCTACACCAGTACAATGTGTTTACTGGTTTAATTCCTGTAGCACCTTTTTGGTCACCTCCTAACCTTTTTCCCTCTCATCTTAGCTCTCTAAGTGAAATAATCCAATCATGCATTATTAATCATAATTCACCTTCACCACGCCTCTAACTAACTATGAACCACACATTAATCCATAATACCACTGGTCTAGTTAGATATTGTCCAAGTTGCTTCTAATTATTAAATAAAACCTACTAAGCATCAATTTGTCAAGTATTTGTATCATCTCATGTACTATGACCCCTGCACCATATCCTTTAACCATATCGTAAACTTAGACAATTCTTAGAAGTATCTAATACCACAACAGGTCATGTAACCATTTATTCCCAATCCTAGTTCTACTAACCTCATATGTACCTTCTCTACATCACTCTTTCTCCAAACCCAATCAACCTAAGTTTTAATCATTGACCTTAATTCATGTATTAATTACTACTATCATTCCATATCCAAAGGTATCACCAATCCATTCTTCGTGCTCCATTTTAGACTACAATAGGACCCAACCCCTTAACTGCACCTCACAGCAACACAGTTCCATTTTTCCATTGCGTTGGCACCTGGCGGCGAGCCCTCTGCCATCAGGCAGTGCATGCATTTCTGGGAAAACCCAGAATGGCTTTACACTTGTGAAGACTCCTAAACTTCCCAATTTTTCTTTCTCTACATATTTCTATCCATTCTCACGTGATTTCACTTACAGTCATACTAGTTCACAACCTAAACACATTTATTAACATCAAAACCCTAAATTTCCAAATCCTAAAAGAGCGTTTATACAATTTTATCAAATCAACCTCAATTGACAACATAATTGCCTAATTTCTAGTACCCAATAATCAATTTATAGATAAAGCTCCCTTCTTTCCCGATCAGAATCCACCCAGAACTCCAAAAACATCAAAATTGAGTCAAATATGCCTACGTCGCCTAACTGGTGTTCATCAGTGCCAGGCGGATCATTAAGAAACCTAGAAAACTGGGTGGCACACATGTGTCGTCTGGCGTGTGTTCGTTCCGCCAGGCGATTCCTCTAAGGAACCCATAATTGCATTAAAAAAGGGATGAGTCGCCTAACGGCTTTAAAGGCCTGCCAGGCGATTTTTGGAAAAATTTCCAAGAACTTAACATAATCAAGAAATCATGTAAAAGCATACATTTAATGCTTCTTATACATTTCATAATTAAGAAATAAAAATAAAAAAAGTCCAAAAATCACGCAAAAACATACATTTCACGCTTCTCATACATTTCATAATTAAGAAATAAAAATCAAAAACGCGATGGACAGCTCCCCTAACCTGAATATCCTTGCTCAAAAGACAATGCTAGAATTCCCTTTTTGATGTTAGCAATGTGACTCCCTTAGGTTAGCTAATCCACTACAATTAGTCTTCCAATTCATTCAGCCCACACACTCATAATTCTTCCCCTTTCATTACTCATAATTGACAGACTCCAAAGCACCCTCTCTCACCCTTAATTCCCACTTAATTTTGCCTTCTTGATCAGCTAGGGTTTCTGCCCTTTCACATTCATGCCAAATGAACTTTGGCAAAAAAAAGAAAGCATAATTTGTGTTTATCAAGGTTTGAACACACAAACAAGTAAATGGCAAGTCCAAGAACAACCAATTCATGTTTCGTGATGATTCCTATAAATCTAGGATTATATTATCACTCATCATGATCAAACATATTATTATTAAAATAATAAACAATTAAATAACACACAAATGACATACACAGGACTTATATCCAAGTCCCCTCAACACAATCAAATACTCTCAACCACTTACTTTTTCACATCACAATAATTAATATGTAATGTCATAAAGACTCTCACTACCCACATTTATTATTTATTTATTTATTTAATTAATTAAATTTCGTGGGTCTTACACCAACCAAAGCAGAAAAGGAGTTATACCGCCTCAATTATTTTCCAACCAAGACATATTAGCTATTAAAAAAAATTGAAATGGCCTTCTACCTTGATTTTGATTACAACTTATGCATAAAGGTGTCATTTTTTTTTTAAAATATAGGTTCTGTTTTTTTTTTCATATCCAACACATTAAAACGTTAAAACTTTGTTACAAAACATCTCTTCTTAAATATTGACTCTACTCTTTATAAGCAACAAAATAAAACTAATTTATCTGAAATTTAATTATATATAAAATTAAAAATAATAGTAATGTAATTAGGTGAGTATAATAAATTTTGTGACTTTTAATTATGTAATAAGACTGTATAAAAAAAAGACAAATATGGCGATAAGAAATAGAAAGGATCATAAAATATTAAAAAAATATATCATAATGAATAATATTAAAAAAGTATAACTTAGAAAAAATGTGTCATTTATTTAATTAATTGTACTTATGACGTTAAATTATTGTTACTATTATCTTATATTTTATTATAATATTTTCTAAAATTATTTTCTTATTATTTATTTTGTAAAAATTACTTTTTCTTAATAAAAAATTAAAAAATTAATTAATATTATAATAATTATTAAAATAAAAACAGTTATTAAAATTATATTGAATGAAGAAACATACTTACAAAAAGAAATATATATTTCATTAATTTTTCATATTATAGTTACAACATGAAGGGTAGTTATAATTTTTTATAACATTAAGTACTAATCCTTGTGATCGGTAGTGTTTTATAAATCAATAAAATTACTTACATTCAAAATATAGAAAAAAAACATAATAATAATAATAATAATAATAATAATAATAATAATAATAATAATAATAAAACACAATTTGATTTTATATTATTTCATAACAAGATAATAATTTGCTTACCTATTTGTCATGATCTGACACATCAACAAATAATATATGTCATCTTCTTCCCTAAGCATCTAGCAACATTATTGGCAGTTGGATCCCAGCATAAAGGCATATCTTCAATTTTTTTGTTCTTGATATGGCTCACAAGTTCGTCTAGCTACACATTTTATATTATTGTGGATAAAAATATTCAAATATAGCTTTATAACTATCAACTTTTTATGCCTCCCATTCAGTACTTTAAAAGTATTTTTATAAATGCACATGGATATTATTGCTTAGGAAAGTACTTCAACATTATGAATTAAAGAACAGTGAATATTATTATTATAAAATGCCGTGCTTATTCAATAGGTTTTGTTTATAAATTATAACTATAATTAATGACAAAATGTAACTTCTTAACTTAAAAAAATGATAATTTACATTGACAAATCCTTTTAATATTTCCTAATGAATATATATTTGTGTGTAGTTTGAATCTCTAAATAGTTGTGTTCCTTTATAAGAATATATATATATATATATATATATATATATATATATATATATATATATTAAAAAATATCTTATACGGTATTAAGTATTATATTTATTGTATATAATTGTAAAGGATAAATGTAGTTAACTTTTTAAGTTTTCTTTATGTGTTTTTGGTGTATATAATATATGAAGTTTTAATAAAAATATTTTCCTTAAGAAAAAGGAAATCAAGAGAAGACTCTCGGTAGACTATGCCCTACAAAACTAATTGGTTTTAGTGGGGTTATATTTGGCGTTTCTGGAGTTTTAACTCCTACTAATGATTTTACCAGGGTTTGCAATTCTTCTAGAAGAGTCACCGTGACTAATCGATTAACGGGAGTTTTTAACAATTCCTGGAAAAGTGCAACTTATTTGGGATTTTTAAATCCCCACTACTGCTTGAGGTTTTTTGTAACTCCCGTTACTGTATGGGGTTTTTTTGAAACCTCCACTACTGTTTGAGGTTTTTGAAACCCCTTATTTGCCTTTATATGATCCATATTGTATTGTTTTAGATTGTCTAAACATTTCATAATAAGATTTTATCAAACCAATTTTGCATTAATAAAACAATATAAGTTAGATAAATTTCAAGTATGTAAAAATTAAAGGTGTGCATTCTATTCATAATTACAATTGAATATAATAGTCTTAACCAAATAATAAGTGACCCTAAAGTAAAATTCAAGTGTGTGTGGATACATGAGCCTTCAGAAAGAACTTCCTTACAATTGTACGCTTAGAACTCCTTCAACTCCAATTGCATGATCGATTTCAGTTACAACATGTTTACTTGACACTAAACTAAGTTGTAATCAAGCTGCTGCAAAACTCCAAAGCAAAATGTAGCAGCTTTTCCAATTCCAAATTGTGCTTGTTGAGCACCTTGTAGAAAGGAACAATCCCCCTTTGTTGAATGGCAGAGGATTTCTCAAAACCTTATCTGAAGTAATACAACACCCATATAAATGCTCAATTATTAATGACATTAAACAATTATAATAATCAAAACAGAAAGTGCAGGTAGCGTTCAAGATTCTTAAGAGACATAAACTTGACTGTAAATTAATCTCATATTTGATGCAGATATAAACAATAAAAAGTGTAACCAAAATTGTCAAGCAATAATCAAGATTTAAAAATTATATGTTATTCAAAAATTGATGCACATACCATATGCATAAATACTCGTTAAAAGGTTCTCCCGCAATCTCATAGCACCGAAGCTTTCGCAAACTTCATCATAAGAAGTAAAAAACTCTTGCCCATTAGGTCCAAGTTTGGTCATCAAAACATAAGCCCAAAATGACTATATAATTCTAGGCGTGGTGCATCACATGTGGGCATTGTATATGAAATAATAAGAACGTTGGGTAGTTGTTGCACATGTCTTGAAAGAAAAGTGCCAATTTAAAAACCATCTTTATCAAGCCCTAATGCAAGCTCCAAGATCAAACCCCTTATACTTGTAATTTTCTCCCTGTTATCACCCTTTACAATCAAAGTTATTAATTAATATAAAATACTTGCGTATGATATAATTTAAAATATGCCACATGGAACACTAAAAGTAAAAGTAGAAACTAACCACTTAAAAAAGAACCTCCAACCCTTTATGTTTGTTTCTCTACGTGAAATTATAAAAAAGAACCTTCTAAGTACAATACCAATTACAAAGTCAGATAAAAACCTCAAGCCTCGTACTAAAATGATGCTCACCATACAAATTAGTGATTGGATGAAATTCAACTTGACAAAAATATTTTTCATGCATGAGGAATGTAGATTTTTGGAGAACGAAGGTACAACTCTATTAATACTTATCAGAGGAACAGCTGCCATGGCAGAGAAAGTAATAAATATATTAGTGAAATATTGATTAGAAAAATTAGAGTAGGACATTGGTTAATGTATGATGAAGCTTCCAATATCCCTAAATCCCTTTATGCCATACATCAAGTAGACTAACAAGAACACTATACATTTATGCCACTATGCCACTCTCGAAACAAGCATTCTCGCAGAGCCACTATGCCGAATCCACATCCTTGTATTCTCCATAGAAAAAATCCCACAAGTTTCAATCATACCATATCTTTGAAACCACAACAACAATAACGACCAACACAAAACTCATACTTCAACTTCAAATAATTTCAACCTCACGTTAAATAAATTTCTTTTCTTCCTAAGTACTAAAGAAAACTAAATTGAACTTCTTTCATTATTCATAAGTTAAACCCAACTTATGTATTTGATTTTTAAAGAAATTTTATCGTTTTACTTCTCCAAAAGAGTGCAAAAGTTATTTACAACAAAACATTCTTTGGGTTAATAAGTACTGTAAGACCGTAGAATTTAATTAATTAAATAAATAATTAATTAATAAATGCGGGAGGTGGAAATCTTTATGGCATTAAATTCTAAATTGTATGATGTGCAAAAGTACTAACTGAAATGGTTAAGAGTACTTGATTTTGTGTGAGATGACTTGATTATGTGTTATTTAAATTATAGTTAATTTTATAATTATGCTTGGTTGTGTGAAGTTGTCATGAAATATGAATTGGTTGAGTGGTTTAGCATTGGCATGGTTGTGGGTTCAAACCTTGGTGAACCTAAATTAAGCTTTCCTTTTCGCTAAACTTGTTTTTGGCAAAGATGTGAAGGGGTAGAAACCCTAGCAGCTGAGTGAAGGCAGCCAAAGGGGCTGAAAAACAACTCTATAATGACCTTGAATGGCAATTATCATAGGCATTAAAACCAATTTTCATTTTTGGCTAATTAACTCTCATTAAGGCATAACTAAAAGGCAAATTGGAGGTGAGGGAAATGGTTTGTTTGGCCTATGCTTGCACTGTGAATTAGGGAGAGAAAATCAGAGAGAGACGTGAGATTGAGTGCCATCCAGAAGCTAAATTGAGGGAGAGAAGAAAAGCCATTCCTTTATCAATAAAGGAGACAAGAACTTACAAATTTAGCAAAGGAAAAACAGGTTATGGGAGTTGAACCACGTTTCATCTATGTTTTATGCGTAATTGTATGATTTATAACATGTATATGTATAACCTTTTATGTTGCATTGAAATCTGCATTTCTAAAAATTTTCCAGAAACCGCCTGGCGGCACACGCTGACCCGCCAGGCGACGCATAGCAGATTCACCTAGATTTGGGTTTTTGGATGAAGGGCCTGGCGGTATTGGTTGAACCGCCAGGCAACACTAGTTTATGGCTCGATTTTTGCTATTCTGTGCGTTTTGACATGATTTTGTTCGGAGGGAAATCATGGGTTGGTTCTTAAGGGATGATCTGACATCGTGATTCATTGAATTTAGTATAATTGATGGATAAAATTGATGGAACAATGCAAATATAATTTTAGGGTTAGCAGATTAGGGATTTTGAAAATTTGGTATAATTATTGTGAAATTGAATTGGAATCCAAGCTGAAAATAGTTGGATTTGATCAGTGTACCACTACTATTGAGTTTTTGATTGAAATAGAGGAGATCAGACAGAGAAATGTGGAAGAAAAAGCAGGGTGAGGGAAGAGGTTAACAGGAGCAACAAAACCTGGTATGTTTCCCAAGACTAATGTACCGCCTGGCGGATTATAGGGTACCGTCAAGCGACAGCGCAATAACAGAAGCATTCTGAGGATTTTTGGGGCGTGTTGAGTCTGATTTGGGTGTTATGATGACCCTGATAGGAGACAACACTGAATGAATAGTGAAAATGATCTTTGGTATTATCTCTAGAGTTGATGAGTAACTTGTAAAGGAAAGGGAATGGGAACAAACAAGCGAACTGGAAATCTATGATTTTAATTGTATTGGGGCTGAAGTATATGACAGAGGTTAACATGTGTTTCTCCTAAGCTTAGCTAGTAAAGTTGATGGTTGACTTAGAGAAATTGGCCACTTGTGCATAAGGAACCAATAACATATTAGATTACAGGGTATGACATGGTTTTGGTTTGGTAGGAATGGATTAAATAGGTTACTATCAGGAAATAGTAATATTTAGTCATACACTAGTAATAAGTGCAGGAATTACATGGTGGATGAGTAGGGATGGTCGTAAGTAAACCAAACATTGTTATGATGGGATGGAGAAACCACATGACAATGAGAACAGTGGTACTACATTGACCAATAAGGGAAAATATTTTTGCAAGTGTGAGTTTGTGTGTGAGAGGATTTCACAATGGTTGAAGTGCAGAAAAGCCAGTACAGTCGTAGTACTGGTGTGTCGCCCGACGGTGGGGTTCAAACTGCTAGGTGAGAGGCAGTATGTAGAGGGTCTGGAGAGTTGCGTGCGCCTGGCGATGAGGGCAGTCCCGCCAGGCAGTATCTACAGCGTTGGGATTTCTAAGGCGCTTGGCGCCTGGCGGTATGCGTCCCTCGCCAGGCGGTCTGGAAGCGGGCAACGCCTAGCGGTATGTGTCCCCCGCCAAGCGATTTTGCTGTTTTAGCCTTGAGTTGCTAGATTCTACATGCGTGATCTACAAGGCTTTTGGTGATGCTTCAAAGGTGGTTTGCTGGTGTTCCTTGAGTTGAGCTCAGAACGTATCCCTTGAGTTGAGCTCGGGATAGGGGTTAAGCACGTGGCATTCCTTGAGTTGAGCTCGAAATGGCATCCGTCGAGTTGAGCTCAAAATGGCATCCCTCGAGTTGAGCTCGGGATGGCGGATGAACACGAGGAACCCTTGAGTTGAGCTCGGGTTGGTGAGTGTTACCGGTGTGAGTGTGTAGGTTGTGGCCAGGATGGGTCCAGATAGATTGCCCTCCTTAGTAAATAGTTGACGAATTTGGTAGTCTTGGGGCGTTGTGAACTATGTTCGTATTTGGGAACTCAACCTGGCGTTACGGTGTATGATCCGTAGCAATGGTTTCCCACATGTGCTCTATCGATTGTGGCCGATAGGTAGGGCAACAGGTCATTTGGAAGTACTCACTAAGAGATGTAGAACGCGAATATCATGGTTGTGGCCATGCAAGATGGAAACAAAGGAGGGAATTTCTATGATGTGATTGGGTGATATATATATATATATATATATATATATATATGTGTGTGTGTGTGTGTGTGTGTGTGTGTGTGTGTGATTAATAATATAGGTATATGTGTTTATACGATTAATCTGTTAAGCTCACTTTATCTACTTGTGTTTGGCGATGATCGTGTATGCGGTACACGTGAGCAGATGATGTTGATGCAGGTGGTTCTGGTGAAGCTTAGCCACGGAGAGGGGATAACTCGGTAGTTTTGATTATTATATGGTTTTGACATAATATGTAAAGTCTTTTGAGACTATTTAGATTATTTCCGTTTTATAAACTATGGATGTTTTATATGATTTGGAGTTTCGTAATTTATGGATTTCGGATACTTTATTTATCCAATAAAGATTTAAATTTCTCGCACTTTGGGAAATGAGGTATTATTAAATGTAGCGTATTTATTATTTTCTTTATTTTATTAAAAATTCGTAATATCCTGACGGGATGTTACAAGTACAATCCAAATCAAAAACCTCATACCACAAACGTTGTCTTCTACGTAAGCAACAATGGCACGAGGGAAATGCTTAGCACACTCCTCCATCAATTCTTTCCCAAGAGGAGCAGCACTAGAACCAATATACTTCAACTACTTACTGCAACAAGAAGACTAATTTCGACTGATACAAACAAGAAAATGGCGAAAAAAATCAGTAGAACCCCAAAACAACCAGGATAACCATATAACAAAATCAGGGAAATTTGGGAAAAATCAAGAGATAAATAAATGAACATGTTCGTGGTTAGAACGGTGAGAGACACGCTAAAATCAGAGAGACAAAATTTGAACTGAGAGGAAAATTAAAGCATGGAGAGGAAATCGAAAGAACGAGATTGAAAGAAGGAAAAACGATGTTTATTAGATGATTTCAGGAAAACGATGCTTATTACTTGTATTTAGGGAGAATGATAAAATTGAAAGACAGAACACCTTCCTCCAAGGGCACGAGCCACAGTTCCTAGGGCATGAATGATTAAAGTAAGGAGAAGAAATTGAAATTGAAATCCAGATGGATGAAATTAGGAAAAAGAAATTGAAAGCCGCAGAGACAAAAATGAAAATGAAATCAAAAGCCACCAAGCCGAAAATGAAAAGGAAATTGAAAGAAACGAGACTAATGGAATGAAAGATACACAATTTACCTTGAACGAACGAAAGGCATGAGCTGTAACATCTTGACCGGATATTACAGATTTAAATATAATTAAACTACATTTAATGAAATATCATTTCCCAAAAACGTGGAAAAATTTTAAAACTTTTATTACCTCAATAATAATCCAAAATCCATAATTATAAATACTATTATAATTATCCAAAAGTCTAGTAATATAAGTGATTACAATTTATTTGAAATCATAAAAAATATAAAAACTCTAATAAAATCCTTTTCCCAAGACTAGCCTCGCTTCGGCTCTATGCCTCACCAGATCCACTTGCAACATCATCTACTTTCGTGTACCACATACACAATCATCGCCAAACACAAACAGATAGGGTGAGCTAACAGAATAAAACATATATACAAGCATATACATATATCACAACCACACCAAAGGAAATTCATCCTTTGATTACATAATACATGGCCACTACCATGTCAACCGTGTTCTACTTCTTCTAATGAGTATCTCAAGATGTCTTGCTGCGCCACCTATCAACCACAACTGATAGAGCACGTGCGAAAAACCATGCTACGGATCATACATCGTAACGCCAGGTGGAGTTCCCAATACGAATAACATTCGTAACGTCCCAAGGAGGGTTTTTGAAGAGCAAAGGAGGGTTCTTGGATATCACAAAGCTAAGGTTAGAAGACCCATTTGGAGCAAGGAATTCCAGGTTAGGGGAGTTCTTTCGTATGTCTATATGATTATGAATTTTTTTGTACTCTAAAAGGCATGTATGAATGTGTTTCACCATGAATTTCGTGCTCTATATAGTATGATTTAGAGGTTTAATTGGTTTAATGTTGTATGAGTAATCCCTTATACGTTTGTATGAGAATGATGGGGTTTTCTGTTCTATGTATTGTTTATTGTTCAATCTCAAATTTTTATGGTAAATTTGGGGTCTAAATCATGTTCATAATGCTTGTACTCTATGGTGATTTACTTGGAATGATTGAATATGATTTGGGCATGAAATTTTGATTTCGGTGCGCGTAAACAGGGAAAACGTCTACTATTCTTGCTCAAGCGAGCAAGGCTCGCCTAGGCGAAAATCGCAGAAACTCGAGCCTAGTTGTACTTGAGCATCTCGCTCAGGCGAGCGTATCTCGCCTAAACGAGAACTCGTGAGTACTGTGTGGTTCTGTTTGAGCACCTTGCTCAGGCGGAGAGCCCTATTTTGGGTGAAAGAGCATCTCGCTCAGGCGAGAGGTTCTCGCTTAAGTGAGAAATTGTGAAAGGTCTTGTGGTTTAACTTAACTCACCGCCTTGGCGAGAGTTTTGGTTTTAGGCGAAGGGCGATCTCGCCCAAGCGAGGAGAGGCTCGCTTAAGTGAGACTTCGCAGTGAGCCACTATAGTACGCTCGCTCAGGCGAGAAAGCTTAGCTTAAGCGAGACATGCCTGGTCACTAGAGCTAAGGCTTCTAGCCCAAGCGAGTTTAGTGCAGTTTGTGTACGTTGTTTGTACGCATTGATGCGGGTGTGGATCGGGAGATGTTATGCCATGAGCGGGTAGGTTCATGGATGGTGGTTAACACGTGATGGTATGAGCAGGTAGGTTCATTTCTAGTTACTCTCGTGTGGGGATACGAGCGAGGTAGGTTCGTATGTTCCGTGCTCACACTTGAGAGATGCTGCATGCGGGGAGATACGTAGCTGGTGGATCACGTGTGTTGGATTACGAATGGGCAGATCCGTAGAGTAGGACTACGAGCGGGGAGGTTCGTAGAGGAAGGACCACAAGCGGGCAGGTTTGTGTAAGCATCATAAATCCTGAGTCCATGGCTAACTTTGTTATGTGAAATTGAAGGTTGAAAAGCCTTCGGGGTATTAAGGACTTGGCCAAGGTCTAACTATAATAATATAGCTGGGTGTAATTATATTATTTAACTGATGTATTGCTTTTATTATTGAGCTCACCCTTTCTGTTTGTGTTTGGCGATGATCGTGTGATTCGTTACACGGGAGCAGAGGATAATACAGGTGATGCTGGTGATGCATAGAGATGGAGAGAGGGCTAGGCAGGCTTTAGCTATAGATTTCTATTTTATTTAAATTATGTTATGTAGTCGCCATTTTTGGAACTTGTAATAATAGTTATTACTCTAGTTTTATTTAAATTATGGCGCATTTAATAATGTTTTGAATTTTCCCGCGTTCGGGAATAATATAAGTATGAGGTTGTTTTATCAATTATCTATTATTTTTTTTATTTTAATTTAACTAAGTAATTTTCAATAGGGATGTTACAACTATCGATTGGCGGTCTAACACCACCTCTAGGCGTCGTATCAGTACTTGCGTAATACTGGTTTAAAGCCTTACAAACCCATTTCTACTCCTCATTCGAGACGTCCAAGCTCACGATAAGTCATCCCAATTTATTTGTGTCACTTCTCATGTGGCTAACCCATTATCAAGGTTCCTACTTCCATTTAAGTTTAACATCCCAATAATACTAAATTATGCTTCCCTTAAGTTAACCTTATTCATTCTTGCTATGCCACAATCCACTCATATTCCAAGTACTAGCTTTTTATCTAATTTCCCATTCACAGCTACCTAAGGGTTTACCACACTTCCCTCATAAATCTGAACCAAATCAAAGAGTAAATCCTGTTTCTGAACCTCCTTCACATAGTTTGACCAAATCCATAATTTGCACTATACCACACTTTATGTAAGCAAAGTCTTAGAATGACTAATACCACATCAGATTAGACAACAATCATTCTCAGTCCTCATTTCCTAACCTCATTTATACCTCCCTCATATCACTTTGCCACTGAATCCATCAAATTCCAAGTTTTAGCCAACTACTTTAATTCATGCATTGGGGTCTTATCATTAACCATTCAAAAATATCACTCAAAACCATTCTTCCTGTTCTACTCGAGATTGAAACAAAGCCCAATTCCTCATTGCACCCAACAACCACGCAATTCCTCCCTGCACCTAACGAACTTTAACTTCTTCATCACCATTTTTACCAATTCACTCAAGCTTACTAAAATCAAATGCGTTCTAATGTTAAATCAACATAAAACCATTCACGACCAATCCAATTTACGCTGCAATTGATTCCAAAACCTAAGATTCCTCAATTATTCAAACTCTAATTTGAGAACATACCAAAATCATCAAATTTCCTCTGATTACCTCACAATTTCACAATTATTTACTGCCATTTGCTCGGTTAATGATTTTAACACCCTTTCCATTGATCCAGAATAGCCCAGAATCCAAAAAACATCAAAATTGAGCCAAACAGGCTCTTGTCGCCTGGCGGGTATTCATCACCACCAAGCATCACGATCTAACACATTATTAAAATAATTATAAAGTATATAGCACAATCAAGTACTCTCAACCATTTGAGCTAGTACTTTTCCACGTCACATATGTTAGAATTTAATGCCATAAAGGCTCCCACCACACCATTTATTAATTAATTAATTATTTAATTAATTAATTTTCACGGGTCTTACATGAGCCTCTTCTTCTTCTTATTGGCGACACCATCTTCCCGAGCGAAAAATTTTCATAAACCACTAAGTGAGCGATACCTTCTTCGTGAGCAAAAGAGTTTCATAAGCCTAATTACATTAAAATTTTAAAAATTTTAAAATTTTTACTAGGGTTTCTATAAAAACCTCTTATACTTAACGAAGGTTTATGAAACCTCTCCTATGTATATCTTTTTACTGGTTTACTAGAGGTTATTATAACCCCAGTTAATAAACCCCAATTATAATTATGTATTTTTGTAGTGATGGTTACCAACAAGGTCTAAGAATTTTTTTAGCATCGTTAGGCCAATAAGGGAGTAAAAATGAAATCAACTTTATTGCCACTTATCACCTCAAATCAGTTTGCAGGGATGGATTATGAAGATCCTTACTATTAGGGATGACAACAAGGCAGGACGGAGACGAGTTTCGCTATTCCATACCCATTCTCGTAAAAAACATTTATCCTCATCCTTAGACCCAAAATCAACGGATATTAAACTTTTGTCCTATCCTCATTCCCACCGGATAATGGGTATAATCTCATACCCATACCCGTACCCGTTTTCTTACTACCTCAATATTAATTTTAATTAATTTTCACAAAATAATAAAAAATTATGGTAAAGTAAACATAATATTATCAAATATTCAATATTTGGAGGATGGTTGTTTCTTCGATATCAAATATTTTGAAATGAATTATAATTGTTTACATTTTAGATTAGAATACCAAATAAAATTTATTGAGAACCAAAACATGTACTAAATTTGCAAACATTAATGAAACCTAGTTGATAAATGTAACGTCTCATTTAATTATTAAGCGAAATTAAAGGAAACGTCACACAATAAAAGTACTGTAGCGTAGTCTTGGGGTCCTTAACACAACCCCTACAACCTGGGCACACTACAATGCCGACGGAAACCATATACAAGTCTAACAAAAGAGAATAGAGTAGAAATGCATAAAGCGAGACATGGGCCATAGCCCTAAAGAAACCATGAAGAAAATAACTCCAGCCCAGATGGCTAAGCAGCGAAATCACCATTCCCTTGTTGACCACGAGAACCTCGCCCATCTGCTCCCATCAATCAAATTCATGATCATCGCAAGAAAGAACAGCCACATACGATACAACCATGCAATAAAACAGGTAAGCTAGAGCCGACAACATATTCATCATACAGTCAAATATATTTTCACCATCTCATATCCATACAACAACCAAGCATGTTATGACTTTTCATTCAATACACTACGACTCAACTCGACTCATCCGGATACGTATAACCTGGTCGGATTCAGCGGATGCTTACACTTGTGGTGGATACCTCTGCTCACCCCCAAGCTGCTCCCCCCCGAGCTGCTCACCCCCGAGCTATGTGTTACAAGTGTTACAATGAATCAAATTTCCCTCACCACAAGGTTAGCCCTTAATGAATTTCAGGCCTCCTGCTACTCTCACCGCAGGGGTTAGTCCGCTCTAAGTGAGACTAACTGACCCCTTAGAGTGTCAGGATGCAATCCTTACCTTGAATCCTTACCTAGTTATACAGATGGGGCACCACCATGGACACCCGCTAACAGGGGCCGTGGGATTACGTCCCGACCACTGAAGCGCAACCCTGGAGGTCTCACCTAGAGGCCCCAAGGAATTACACGCTGACACGGACCAACATTCATAAATCAGCAATACAAGGACATTCAATCATATTTGCAATTTCATACCAACCCCTGGGATTAATTCCTCATACGCATCACATTTGAATTCATACCACATATCATCACCACCCCATGAGTCTAAGGCCTTATCTCATATCAACACCATGTTACTTTAGTTCCAACCCACTCATTCATTTCACATGCCAACTCCCCACATTACCCATCATTCACCATTTATGAATCATGTCACGCATATATAGCAATCAATTTGGTTTATATCCATACAGAAGTACTTGTATTTCATCATAGCAATCATATCCAAACAATTTCAATCAACCAAAAGTAAACGCACAACCAAACCCAACATTGTCTCGATCAACCCTCGCTCAGGCTGAAGGGTCTCGCTCAGGCGAGTCCCCTTCGCTTAGGCGAGGGCTCAAAAAGGGATATCAAGACGCATGCGGGATCTCGCTTAGGCGAGACCCCTCTCGCCTGGGCGAGATGTTCGCTCGCTCAAAATTTGAGCGGGTCTCTTGGGCGACCTCTCGCGCAAACTGGTTTGGGCGAATCCCTGTTTGTCTCGCCTAGGCGAGAATGGCTCGCTTGGGCAAGATTAACAGGTCTCGCCACTGTTTCACCTGCAGCAGCCATGTTTTTCAAACCAACCAAACATACAAAGTATTCTCACGCATCAAATCGAAGGATTAATCCATACAATCAGCAACCAACCCAAGCACAAGCCAAAACGACACAAAAACTGAAACCCTAACTTCCCGTACCTGGAAAAATGCTAACCGAACTTCGACGCGGGACCTCGGAGCACAGCCGCTCGAGTGATGGACTTGAAGAACTAGCGGAACAGCAGAACAGTGGAAGAAAACGGGATTAGTTCGAACCCTAAACGGTGAAATGCGAAGAACAGCTTTAGGAAGTAAATACAGTAGGGTCAGAATCACTTACGTGGAGTAGAAATCACTTCTTGAGCTTTTAGGCGGACTGGTTCGAGGTGGGAAACAAACCCTAGCAGAGCTCTAACGGTACAGTGGAGAAGAAGGCGGTTGCGAATCTGAGAATGAATAAAGTGTGAGCGTTAGGGCACCCTGGACTAAGCTTTAACCTTTGGGCCGACTCTTAGGCCCATCAGGTTTGGGGCAGCCCCTTTTATGTAAGGCAGAAAAAGAACAGGGCCTTACAATAAAATTTAAAAATATTTTTAAAAAAATATAAAAGGAAAACAAATATTCATATTAAAATATATTTTAAATGTTTGTTTACTTCAATTTTTTAAGGTTAAATTATACATTCGGTCCCTATTTTCGTAGCAAAATTTGAATTTGGTCCCTCAATTTTTTTATCTCAATCTGGTCCCTATTTTGGGAGATTTGATACAATCAAGTCCTTTTCGTTAATGGTGTAGTAACGATGTTAAAAGGGGTGCCACGTGTCAGCTTTTGGATTTTTTGGAATATTCTATGAGTAGATGTTGTTGGAATTGTATTGTAATATTTTATGAGTAGTTGAACTCCCTCATGTCCAGGTTTGATGTAATCAATTCCGATTCTATTCACTTCTACTCCTTGGGTATTTATCTTTTCTTTCATTCAATTTTTTGGGTTTGATTTATGATTAATGATGGCTTGATTATCCATGTATTTAACTAGTTTGGATTGAGTTGGGAAACTGGTCTCAAACTGTGGTCCAACCAAATCATCACACATGTACTAGATGATCCATGGCATACTATAGTAGATGCTAGAGGAGAGAGTCTTGCAAATTAAAGCAAGGACTCATTCTACCAAGAGTTGAGGAATCGCATTGGGTTTGGAGTCCTTAGGTTCTAGTGTATTAGTGATGAACCTAGATCTACATAGAAAGAGTACTCCTAGGACATTGAATGATTTGCAAAGTAAGTAAACAAGATGGTAGTGGTGTAGTAGAAGAAGATGAGATGAAATCAATTCATAGCCCCAACTCCAGTCAATCTATCTAATTACTACTATTTTTATTTACTTGCACTCTCTATCAATCAAAAAACCCAAAAATCAAACTACCAATATAGTTGTTAAATCCTTGTGGATATGACACTTGTTAATACTTCTACGTACCAATACACTTGTTGGGAAATAGTTGTTGAGAAGTAGTCATCATTAACACAAAGGTAAATCCTAAGGAACATAACAAGGAAGGATCATTTTTCACTTCCATTTATGGACCAGATGTTGGAGAGAGTGGTTGGTCAAGCATACTACTACATTTTAGATGGATACCAGACTATAATCAAATAATAGTAGATCCCAAGGACTAGAAGAAAACTTCCTTCACATGTCCATTTTCTTTTTGCTTATAGAAAAGTGTCCTTTGGGTTGTGTAATGTCTAACTACATTTCAAGGATACATGCTAATTATCTTTTCATATTTGGTTGAAAAGAGCATTCAGATTTTCATGGATGTTTTCTTTGTTTTTGTATCATCATTTGAATTGCGCCTATAGAATCTTAATACAATGTTGAAAAAATGTGCGAAGACTAATCTAGTTATTAATTGGAAAAATTTCATTTCATGGTCAAAGAAGGTATTGTGATTGGACACAAAATCTCTCAAAAAGGCATTGAAGTTGATCTAGCCAAAGTAGAGATCATAGCAAAGCTACTTCCTCCAACACATGTCAAAGGAATCAAGACTCTCCTATGGCATGTTGCATGTTATAGGCGCTTCATTAAGGTTTTTTCAAAGATTGTTAAACATCTTAGTAATTTGCTGCTTAAAAGTTCCAAATTCACACTTGATGATGGTTGTTTAAGTGGTAAGGTTAGTGGAATTTCGTATATGGAGGAGTCTTATGAAGGAATAATGAATATAAACACATGAATGCAGCCTATTTGATCGTAAATCTAGTGGAATCAGAATTGTAGGGGTTGGAATAAGGTTCGTAGGTCTTGAGGAAATTTCTGGGTTCTTGGAACAGCAGGAACCGCTTGGTGTTCTGATTCACAAAAAACGTTTTTCTTCGTACTTTTCACGCAACAAGAACCGTCGGGCGCTAGTTTAGTCCCGCTAGGCGCCACCTTCCTCACTTTTGGGCGCTAGGCGCCACCATTTTTCTGGTTTGTGCAGTTTTCAAAAAACTACATTTCCCGGTTCGTTAACCATCCGATTTAGGTGAAATTTTGACAGGTGGTCCATAACATGTAGTTCTTCACTTTGAACGGTGAAGATGTTATTTGGAGGTCAGTAGCTAGAGATATATGTTACTCAATATTGCTAATTTTGAGTCTTTAGAATACATGAATAAGCTCTTGATAATTTCATGTAACTTATAATGAAGCATGATTGGGTTATGTGGTAAGTCTCTATCAATTTGAATGTCCCTTTTGGTTAGTCACATGTTGAGAATTGGTTATTGGTGAATGCATGTGTGTCAATATTAATTTGCATTGGTGCATGGGATCATGTGCTTAAATTGTTAGAGTGCTGCTACTTATATTTATTTAAGCATGCGTTATGCATAAGTTAGAAGTGAATGCTAGCATGATTTAAAAGAGGGAATATATATATATATGTATATATATATATATATATATATATATATATGTATATATATTATATATATATATATATATATATATATATATATGTATATATGTATATATATATATATATATTTTATATATATATATATATATATATATATATATATATATATATATGTATATATATATATATATATATATATATGTATATATATATATATATATATATATATATATATATATATGTATATATATATATATATGAAATGTGAATGGATTGTTTTTACTTGTTCTAGGTGCTGAAAAACTAGTACTGCACAAGTACTGGTGTAGCGCTTGGCGGTGGTGTTTGACCGCCAGATGATGGCTACAAAACCAGTAGAGAATTGAAGCGTGTTACACCTGGCGATAAGGGTTGTCCCGCTAGGCGATACTTGTGAAAATAATAGCATTAGAGGCGCTTGGCACCTAGCAGCACGTGTCCCCCGCCAGGGGGTCTGGAAGCCTTTTGCGCTTGGTGACTCGTGTGGAATGCCAGGCGATTCTTTTTATGAAGCAGACATTGTGTTTTGCTTGCTTTGGATGTGCGTGGTCTACGAGGCTTTAGGCGATATCTCAAGGGTCAGATGCTGGAGTATTCTTGGAGTTGTGGCTTAGGATGGAGGGTAATACAAGCATTCTTTGAGTTGTGGCTCAGAATAGCGAGTGTTCCCGCATGTGTTCTACGAGTGATGGCTTGTAGGTTGGCAACAACAATATCTTGAGATTATCAATCAAAGACATAGAACATGGATTACATGGTGGTGGCAATGTGGGATGAGACCAAAGGATGGAGTTCTTTGATGTGTGTGTTTTGTTATATAAATTGTTGTATATGTTTCTATCCATTTTAAGTTCATCCTATCTGTGTGTGTTTGACGATGATCGTGTACGTGGTACACGGGAGCAAATGATGTTGCAGGTGGTTTTGGTGGAGCGTAAAGCCGGAGCGTGGGCTAGTTGGGAAACTTTGTGGCATCATTTTATCATTTGATGAGTTTTAAGGATTTTATTGTAATCATTTGAATTATAGAACTTGGCTTTATAATGAGACTGATTTTGATAATGTATTGTGTTTATAAAAAATTGGATTTGAGTTGGTTTTATCAGTGTAATAAAGTTTTAAATTTCCCACATTTTTGGGAAATGATATTTCAGTAAATGATGTTTATTTATTATTTCTTTGATTTATTATTTAAATCGTAATATCTGGACGGGATGTTACAAGGATCATATTAATTATGCAACCACTGAAAAGCAACTTCTTGCAAAAGTGTATGGATTGGAGAAGTTTTGTCCTTTCTCCTTTGGATCACAAATCATAGTTTTCTCATATCGCTTTGTAATAAGTGCCTCTTGACCAAGCTTGATTCTAAATGGAGGTTGATCAGATCAGTTTTGTTGCTGCAAGAATTTGATTTAATGATTAAGGATAAGAAGGGTTGTGAGAAGCATGTAACAAACCACCTATCAAGAGTTATAAATGTAGAGGTGACAAGTAAGGAAAGGGATATTCCTAAAGAATTCCTTGATGAAAATGTGTTCTTAATTCAAGCAAGACCTTGATATGCTAATATGACACATTTTAAGGTTGTTGGAGTAATTTTAGAGGAGTACAATTAGCATCAGAAAAATAAGCTACTTAAAGATGTAAACAAGTTCATATGAGATTACCTTCACCTTTTTAAGATTAAAGGATATGGTTTTCTTAGAAGATGCATTTTCGGTGAGGTGATTAAATACATTTTGTGGCATTGTCACAATTCACCATATGTAGGTCACTATAATGGAGAGAGAACAACTACAAAAATTCTCCAATCTGGATTTTGTTGGCCCTCCATTTTTTGAGATACTTATGAACATTATAAAAAGGTGTGACAAGTGTCAAAGGAAGCCTTACAAGGTGTGTTAGAGTTGGGTGTCTTCAACTGCCAAGGAATAGACTTTGTTGGTTTGTTGCCAATGTCTTACTCCAATGAATGTATCATGGTGGTTATGGATTAGGTTTCAAAGTAGGTTGAAGGTAATGTAGTTCAAAAATATGATTTTGGAACTATAATAAAATTTTTAAAGTGGAACATATTCTATAGATTTAGGTATCAAGAGTACTCACCAATGATGGGGATGAAGGTATGACTTGGGTCGTCACAGAAATTTTATGCAATTGATGGAAGCATGCCAAGACCTTCAAAGAGATCTTAGATTTGCTTCATATTATAGAATATGAACTCTTTTTATAATTTTTAATGTTTATATTTGGGCTTTATTAGACCATTAGTCGTGTTGGGCGTTTTGTGTTTAGGACCATAGTATATAAGCCCTTATGAGACACATTTGTACACCGATTTGAGTAAGTGAAAATTTGAGTTTTGCTCTCAAGTCTTAAGGTTCTTCTTCAAACCACAAATCCTTATCGTTGAATCTTTGATTCAAAATGACATATCTTCCTCACTTATCTTGGAATCTCTTCCAAGTGACATGTCTTCCTTCCATTACACAAATCTCTCAAATCAATATCTCCATTTTCCCTCTTTCGTTCAAGAGTTCATACCCATTTCTGTCTTATACCCAGATTCACAATCCTAATCCAAAACAAGACATATATCAGATGGTGGTACTGATTTTTGTAAATAAGAAGTTGAAGAAGGTGTTGGATCACTATAATGTGAAAGATAAGGTTGCACATCCTTATAATCCTTAAAAAAATGACCAAGTAGAGTTCTTTAACAAAGAGCTAAAGAGAATTTTAAAAAAACTGTTCTAACCTCTAGAAGAGATTAGGCATTGAAACTAGATGAAACTCTTTAGGCCTACAACACAACTTTTAAAATAACAATTTGTTGGTTTTCAAGTGGGTATTCACCAAAGTCCCACATCGAGTAATATGAAGAAGAGAGTAGTAGAAAAATACTATAAAAGTAAATAGTTGGTTTTAGAGTTGTCACCACAACTCAATAGGTCTTTTGGGTATATGAGGGGTGTAAGACCCGTGAAAATTAATTAATTAAATAATTAATTAATTAATAAATGCGGGTAGAAAGAGCCTTTATGGCATTAATTATTGTTTGATGTGACGTGGAAAAGTGCTAGCTCAAATGTTTGAGAGTACTTTAATTGTCCAAGAGGACTTGGGGTTCGAGTCTTATGTATGCCAATTATGTGTTGTTGTTTTATTATTAATTTTTAATAATATGTATGAGCATGGAATTGGTAATGTAAGCTTATACTGATTGGAGTGTATCACAAAACTTGAATTTGGTTGAATTGGTTGTGCATTTGACTTGATAATTGATGGGTTGTTGGTTCAAACCTGGTTGGGAAAGAAACTAGAACTTTATTTTTTTTAAGAGGAGAGAATTAAGTGCTATTGGGGGAAGACTTGAGAGGAAGAATTAGGCGGATTGGGAAATCGGAGAAGAACCCTCAAAGGCTACTAGTTTGGTACCAAGATTTCAGGTTAGGGGAGCTGAAATCCTATTTTTTCATACTGTTGTGATATATATATATAAAATTCTGATGGGTTTATGCCATGAAATTAGAGCTATGTATGATGGAGATTAGGGGTTTGGGTGCTGTGACAATTACTTTAACAAATTTCTCAATCAATTGTATGAATGTGAGTGTTTCTATACTGTACAGATGGTTTGTGGTTCAACTTGGGTTCTTGGGAACCAAATTGTGCCCAAGTTATGTTTATATGATTGTGCATTGTTTCTTAATTGAATGGTATGATTTGTTGTGTGAATGGGGCAAGGTTGGGCGAATTGTGTGCGTGAGCAGAGTCGAAACCCTACAAGTCTCGCCTAAGCGAGTCCATCTCGCCTAAGCGAGAGTTGCAGAGTCTCATTTTTGGTTCTGGTTCGCTTTTCTCACCTAGGCGACCAGGGACAGAGTTGAGCGACTTGGTCTCTCGCTCAGGCGAGAGACACTCGCCTAAGCGAGGTCACGACGTGACCTGAGTGTTCTGAGCGTGAAACCTCGTCTAGGCGAGGAGTTGTATGGATTTGAGCGAACCAAGGTCTCGCTCAGGCGAGACAGAATTGTGTGTTTGGGCGAGAGATGACCTCGCCTAGGCGAACAGACCTCGCCTAAGCGGGATATCGTGGTGAGGCCACTGTTTCACTCTCGCTCAAGCGAGGTGATTCAGCTTGGGCGAGACAAATGCACTCGCTTGGGCGAACATGCGTGGCTTAAGCGAGAATGGCGAGGAGCTAGGTTCTTATGTGTTGTGGTACTAAATTGCTTGGTGTTTCCTAAGCTAAGGAAATCATTTGCATGTGTTTATGGTGTTTGGGCTTAAAGGACTAAGTCCAATAGGGGTCTGGGATGTGCTTGATGGTTAGACGCATGATGGGCATGGAACTATGTAGTTCCCGTCGGCTACTAAGTGGCGAGGAGTCCTTAGTATGGTGATTACATGCGTCGGGCGCACGATGGGCAAGGAACTGTTATGTTCCCGTCGGCTGCTATTGGGCGAGGAGTCCATAGTATGGTGATTGTGTGCGTGCCATGGTCCGAGCGAGAGAGGCTTGGATGTTTTATTATAGACGAGGAGTCTGTAGGGAAGGACTATGAGCGAGATAGGCTCATAGGGTTAGACCACGAATGGGTTGGTTTCGTGGGAGCACAATGAAGTCCCAAGACCTAGTTCATGTATATGACTCATGAAGGATTATGAGGTCATGGTTGGGTAATTTGAAAATAATGAAATACTTAATCATGTTATTTTTGGGATGGTGGCATATTTATTTCATGTATATATTCATATATTGTGCATAACTCACCTTCTCTGTTTGTGTGTGGCGATAATCGGATAACTTGTTATCAGGGAGCAGATGATTTGACAGGTGAGACAGGAGATGCTTAGAGGCGAAGTGCAGGGACTACCTGGGCTTTTGAAAGGATTTTCATATTTAGACTTTTGATGTAAATTTATTATGTTGAATTTTGGTGGATTTTGTAATAATGTAATTGCGAACATATTAATTATGTTATATTAAAGTTTTAAATTTCCCGCGTTTTGGGAAATGGACTTATAATAAATGTGATTTTTATTTTCTTATTTTTATTTTATTAATTAAAACCCGTAATATCCTATCGGGATGTTACAAGGGGGCTTGGATAGTTGTGTGTCATTGGAAAGTTTGCAATTTTTGCTAGAAAAATTGCACTATGAAAGGTTTGCAATTTTGGTCCACAAAAATTGTACTATGAAGGGTTTGCAGTTTTGGTCCATAAAAAATTGTAAGAAGGTTTGCAATTTTTGCTAGAAAAATTGCATTTGGGTTATAATACTTATTGTTGAGTTTGTGGATGTAGACCTTGAGGTGCCGAACCACGTTAAATTTCCTGTGTGCTTCCACTTGAAGAGATTATTATTTTTAATGCGTGATTTCCCAATAGTGGTATCAGAATTGAGGTTTTGACCTAGGGTTTCTAATCAAGGGAGGAGGAGGAACAATTTGGCATACTGACCAGAATCAAAGTCCTTTGAAGAGAGTGGAGTACATGGGTGGCGAGATGCTCCCAGATCTACGGAGGAGGTTGCAAATGGTGCTCGTGTGGCCTAATGAGTGATGTACAATGGAGATCTGATTTGTGTGAGTCGTAGTTTGCGACATGTGCGTGGAGGAAGTGCTCTGCGGTTTACAAATCTACTATGGTTGTTGCATCTGGTGGACTGCGATGTTTTGTAATGTTCGATCTGCATGGTGAGGGTGGAGCTCAAGGTGGCAGTGTGATGGATTCCCCTTGAGTGTTAGTGAATTGTTAGTGACAATAATGTGAAAGTTGCCGCCAACGAGTTTGATGTGCAAGACGGTAAGGGTCGTTGATGGGAAAGATTGTCACCATCAAAAAGTTCGTGCAAATCACCAATAGCAAGAGCAGTTCAAGAAAATTTGTTGACAGAGTGTCAAATGTTTGTTCCAGAGCGTGTGAGACTTTTGGTGAAGGGAGGATATGTTGGTTCTCAAGTGGGTATTCACCAAAGTCCCACATCGAGTAATATGAAGAAGAGAGTAGTAGAAAAATACTATAAAAGTAAATAGTTGGTTTTAGAGTTGTCACTGCAACTCAATAGGTCTCTTGGGTGTGTGAGGGGGCTTGGGTAGTTGTGTGTCATTGGAAAGTTTGCAATTTTTTCTAGAAAAATTGCACTATGAAGGGTTTCCAATTTTGGTCCACAAAAATTGTACTATGAAGGGTTTGCAGTTTTGGTCCATAAAAAGTTGTAAGAAGGTTTGCAATTTTTGCTAGAAAAATTGCACTTGGGTGATAATACTTATGGTTGAGTTTGTGGATGTAGGCCTTGAGGTGCCGAACCACGTTAAGTTTCCTGTGTGCTTTTATTTATTTTTCTGCTCTTATTTGTGGGTGTGCTTCCGCTTGAAGAGATTATAATTTTTAGTGTGTGATTTCCCAACACAATTGGATTAACTCCATTCCAATTGATGTATGGTAAAGCTTTCCACTTGCTTGTGGAACTTGAACACAAGTTGTTATGGGCCTTGAAAGCCTTGAATTTTGATCTAAAACCTGTTGGTGTGAAAAAGAAACTCCAGATCCATGAATTTGAGGAATTAAGATTGCAAGTTATTGAATTTTCCAAAATCTACAAGAACAAGGTGAAGGCTTATCATGGTAAAAGGATTTTGAGAGAGATGCGACCAATTTGTGCTACTATTTAATTTCAGGTCGAAACTCTTTTCAGGAAAATTGAAATCAAAGTGTTCATCGCCTTATACTATAGAAAACATCAAACGTTATGGAGCAATAAACTTGAAGATGCAGTGGCCAAAAGGAGCTCGAAAGTAAATGAACAAAGGTTGAAGGTTTATCTGCGTGATGAATTTGAAAGACTTGCTACTATCACTAGTCTTACTGATCTTTGAAGATTTCAGACATAAAGCTAAAGACATTAAACAAACGATATTGGGAGGCAGCCTAATCAATTCTTCTATATACTTTTTATTAGTTGTCTTATTTTAACATTTTCTATGATTAAATGTATGATGATTTCCAAAAGCGGGGTTCTTTTTACTAGGCAGGAAGAAAGATAGAATTTAAGAAGCGTAAACTTTAGCAAAACAAAATTTGGCAGGTGTAGTGCTAGTCTTGGAGTTAAGCCGTAGAGCACACCCCCTCGCAAATGACACGCGATTTTAAAACACTCAAAGACACACATACCACTTTTCTCTTCTCTCTCCATCCTTTCATCTTCAAAACGCTCATTTTATTTCAAATTTTCCATCTTGTCATTGTATCAATTCAGAAGTAAGCATTCTTCATCATTAATTTTTCTTTCATTCTCATCAAAATTCAAAAGTTAAGGTTCACTATTAAGCACCATGAACTATGGCTTATAAACCCACTCCTTGTTTTCATAATGCATGTGCATAAATTGTTACTTAGTGCTTTAATGATATGTTTCACGCTACATTAGGGTTCAAAGCTGATTCCAACAAGATAAAAAGAACCAAATTTATTATGTTTACCCCTGCATACCCACATTCATGCCCTGATCATCCTACATTTTGGAGTTAGTTGCCTTTTTCCTAAATCTGTAAGCACAATTTCATTTAGAATGATTCATTGCATTTAATCATGTTCATTCATTGATGTTACACCTTGTGATTAGTTAAGTAGGTCAAAAGAGTATAATTGGTGTATGAGAATTGCTTGATTAATTTGTTTGCAGTATTTTTGAAATATTCAATTATGCATAGTAGTGATCGATACAATCTATAAAAAAAAATTGTGTCGTGTTAATAGGTCATAATATTGATTTTGTTATAAATGGCACCAAAGTGAAAGATACTCATGACCATTAGGCCACTACAAATAAAAAGGGTTGTTATTAAATCAAGACATAAACGGGAGCCCAACCTTGTAATTGTGGAATCCACTAAAGAATCACCACAAGGGTTGCATCATCACCAACACTTGCTAGAAAGAAAACACCATCACTAGAACTTGCAAGATAAGGAAACCACCTCCCTCATCTCCTAGAGAAAGAGCAACTCTTGCACCTCAACATGGAGGCATTCCAACACATGAAGTTAGAATGTCAAGATTGCATTTCCTTTTAAAGCAAAACAATTCAAGTATGCACAACTTGAAGAAAGGTTCATCTTAAAGGAAAAAGGGAGGAAATTCTCTTACCTTGTGTTTGGATGAAGCATTTCAACAATGCTAAGAAATTGAAATGTATTGTATTTGAATTGCTTGCAATTAAATTTCCTTCATTTTCTAAATAACTTGTTTGGATAAAGAAATAAAAATACCTTACATTTCAATTTCTTGTTTGGATAAAATAATTGAATTTCTTGTGAGATAAAATTTCATTTTACAATTATTTATTTTAGTCTTAATTATGTTTTGAGTTCATGATAAATTTGGAAACGGGTTGGTCAGACTTGTTAGGTCAATAGGTCGATCGGGTCATTGGGTCTGCCCGACACGTCTGGGTCGTTAGGCCCGCCCGACACCTCTAGGTCATCTGGCCTGCCAAACCCGTGTGGGTTATCGGGCTCGCCTTTCCTGCTTGGGCCATCGGACTCACTAGCACGTCTTGGTTGTCAGGTTGGTTCAGCCCGTCTCTGTCTTCGAGCCCACCCGGCTCGTCTGGGTCATCAATCCTATTTGGGTCGTCAGAATCGCCCAAGCTGTTTATGTCGTAGGGCCATTCCGGTCCGTTAGGGCCGTTGGTCCAACCCAACATATCTAGGTCATCGAGCCTACTTGGGTAGTGCGTGTTGTCGGGCTTGACCAACCTGTTTGAGTTGTCAAGCCCGGTCGACCCATATGTGTGATCAAGTCACCTCGTTTCAAGCAATGATGAAGGTTGTTACCCATGAAAATATTGCTACACAATTGTGTGTGGTTGAGAAGACCTTTAAATTGGGCAGAACAACGCAGCTCTAAAGGATATTAAGGACTACTATGAGGACTCTAACTCAAATATAGGTCACCTTCCTATTCTCCATGTGTGACCCCAAATTCTCGTGTTTCTGGGTTGTTAATGGACAAGGCCCAACTGATTTATTGCATCATGCGAGGGTACACGATAGATGTGGTTGATATGATCATTGAAGAGATACACAAGATAATCATCCTAGAGGCTACATTAAGAGGTACTGCAAAGCCTCAAGGATTCCCAATCCTCGTCACATGTTTGTTGATAAGTGTCTAATTTACTTATAATTGCCTATCATTTAGAAATCTTAGTAAACCAACCCATTTTGCCTTTAATTACAGAATGAGTAGTAGAGAAGTTATAAAACATTCAAATTGATATGTTTGAGTTGTTTTTGCATGTGAAAATTTGGTATTGAGCCCCACAGTTGACATTGAGAACCATAAGGTAGTTTGCTGAAGATTCTAATATGAGTTTACAACTGAGCAGCGATATCGACGGTAAGCCACACATGAAGAAACCTTCACTATACAAAACCTTAAGCTTTATAATTGGAAACTAAGCATCAAGAGAAAACCAACATGGGTAGGAAAGCTCCATTGTTGACCACCAAGCTAGAAGCTATTGCATGGAGGAAACCCACCTAGGGAGGAAACCTCATGGTTGATCAACTTCTTGGGAGCTGAAGCAACACATTATTTTTCTGTAAAAACAAAGCATACCTCTGTTATTTGTATGTTGCTTTAGAATATTTTAGCAGTTCAGTCCCAAAGTTCTTAGGCACATATTGTAATATCCTTGGAGAGAACAATGAGAGGAGGAAAACTACTCCTCGTATTAGGAGTAGAATTTGTAAAACCCGAGAAATTTAAATAATTAATTAAATAATTATATAATAAATGTGGGTAGTAGGAGCCTTTAAGGCATTTAATGCGGATTGCAATAACATGGAAAAGTACTAGCTTAAGTGGTTGAAAGTACTTTATTGTGTGAAGCGACTTGGGTTCAAGTCCTATGTATGCCTTTTATATGCTATTTCATTTATTATTATTTTAAATATGTGTTGGATCAAGATGAGTGATAATATAATCATAGAATTATATAAATTATCACGAAACATGAATTAGTTGAATGGTTATGCATTATTTTGACATTTGGCATGATATAGGTTCGAACCTTGATGAACCCAAATTAAACTTTCTTTTTCCCAAAATGGCAATTAAACTCAAGTTTAATGGTATTTTTGTTTTATACCATTTACCTCTCATTAAGACCACAATTAGTGACCAATCAAGAAAAAGAAAGAGTGGTTTAGGGACTGTTATTATTGCATAGCCTTAGGTATACGAAAATTTAGATTGTAAAGTGAGAATTGAGGGAAGCAAGGAGATGTATTGAGATAGAGTCAAAGGAACGTCATTGGTGATCAAGAGGGAACTCACAACAAGTCCAAAAGTAAGCTAAGGAAACCAAGTTAGGGGAGTTGGACCTTGCGTTTTACTTCACGTCATTAATTGTATGAATTGTATATTGAATTGGATGCATATACACTACTTATTTCATATATTCTTCATATTTCTGGAATTTTCCAGAAACCACTTCCCTGGTCGCCAGGCGCCGCAAGCCACGAAACCCAGTTCTGGGTTTTCCTATGAATAGCTTGGCAGTGGAAATTGACCCGCCAGGCGACGTGAACCAATTTTGGTTCAATTTTGATGTTCTGGATGTTTTGAGATGACTCTAATTATAGGGAAAGCAAATTTTAATGGTTAAGGGGTGATTGGATGTCAAACATCATTGAAATTCATTTAATTGAAGGCTAAATTGGATGAAAAAGTAGGAATATTATCTTAGGGTTGATGAATTGGGAATTTCTATAGTAGCAGCAATCTAAGGGGAAAATGTGAATGAATTTAGGAATGGGAAGTGTTAGGGATGAACCGTAATCCCAATAATTGGGATCCTATCCTATGGAGTCAAAATTTATGGAAATCAGAGTTGTTGTGAAGGGGGTAAGGTTTGCAGGTGCAGGAACCGCCTAATGGCACCCATTTAGCCGCCAGGCGCCATACCAAAGAGGTGTGTGGTCTTCTGTTCACGAAAAATGCTATTTTTCGTACTTTTCGTGCAAGATGAACTGCCGAGCGGTAGTTTAGTCCCACCAGGCGCCACCTTCCTCACTTTTGTCGCTAGGTGCCACCATGTTTTTCTGGTTTGCACAGTTTTCGTAACACTACATTTCCCATTTTGTTAACCGTCTGATTTAGGTGAAATTTTGGCAGGTGGTCCATAACATGTGGTTCTTCACTTTGAACGGTGAAGATTGGATTTGGAGATCAGTAGCTAGAGATATACATTACTTAATATTGCTGATTTTTGAGTCTGTAAAATACACAAATAAGCTCTTGATAAGTTCAAGTAACTTCTAATGAAGCATGATTGGGTTATGTGGTAAGTAATTTTTTAGTCACATGTGGAGAATTGGTTTGGTGAAGGCATGGATGTCAATATTAAATTGCATTGGTGAATAAGATCATGTGCTTAAAATTGTCAAAGTGATACTGCTTATATTTTGTTTGAGCATGCTTGGGATGGTCTATATGACTAGGGGATGAATGCACATGTGAGGTGCTATAAGGCCTGAAACATTATAGATGATAATGCTTTTCATTAGGGGTACTCTAGAATGAGAGCAAATGAGAGCACCCAATGTGAAGTGTGTTTGAACTTGAACAAAACCAGTACTGCGCAAGTACTGGTATAGCGCTTGGCGGTGGTGATTGACCCGCCAAGCGACAACGTAGAAATAGGGGTTTCTGGATCACGGTGGCGCCTGGCGGAAAGGATGGGTGTGCCATGCGGAGTCTGCAGTTCAGTAAATACTAAGGCACGTGACAATGAAGACTAAGGCACTTAGCGCTTAGCGGTACGTGTCCCCCGCTAGGCGATCTGGAAGCGGCAACGCCTGGCGGTACGTGTCTCCCGCCAGGCAATTTTGCTACAACAGATTGGTGTTATACTTGCTATGATGTGCGTGATCTACAAGGCTTCTAGGATATCTTAAAGGTCGACTTGCTGGTGTTCCTTGAGTTGTGGCTCGGAACGTATCCTTTGAGTTGTGGCTCGGGATAGGGGTTAAGCACGTGGTATTCCTTGAGTTGTGCTCGGGATAGGGGTTAAGCATGTGGTATTCCTTGAGTTGTGGCACGGAATCACATCTCTTGAGTTGTGGCTCGGGTTGGCGGAGGAACACGAGGAACTCTTGAGTTGTGGCTCGGGTTGGCGAGTATTGCCGGTGTGAGTGGGCTGGTTGTGGCCAGTACGGATGGGTCCAAATAGATTGACCTCCTCAGTAATTAGCTGACGAGTTTGGTAGTCTTGGGACGTTACGAACTATGTTCGTATTGGAAACTCTACCTGGTGTTACGGTGTGTGATCCGTAGCATGGTTTCCCGCACATACTCTATCGGTTGTGGCCGATAGGTATGGCAACAAGACACCTAGAGGTACTCACTAGAAGATGTAGAAATCGAATAACATGGTGGTGGCCATGTGAGGTGATATTAAAGGATGGAATTCCTTTGGTGTGATTGTGTGATTTGTATATTTGTGCCATATATATATATATATATATATATATGTTTATTTTGTTAGCTCACCTTATCTGATTGTGTTTGGCGATGATCGTGTACGCGGTACACGAGAGCAGATGATGTTGCAGGTGGATCTGGTGAGGCTTAGCAGCGGAGCGGGGAAAACTCATAGGAATAGTTTTATAGAGTTTTATCATTTATGGTTTTGGTATTTTATTGAATTTTGAGAAGATTTGAACTTAGAGTTATTTTTATTATGAAATAAATTATTTGAAATTTCCCACGTTTTTGGGAAATGGATTTAAAATAAATGTGATTTTATTTTCTTATTTTGTTTTATTATTTAAACCCGTAATCTGGTCGGGATGTTACAAAATTCATTTTCAGCAGCTAAAATCTTCTAAGTTGAGGTTGGATCTAAGTTCTTTAATTCTCTCTACAACATTTGATTCAATATATTTTATGTTCTTGTTTATGTGTTGGTTTTTTGATTTACTTTATTTCTTTGGTGACTTGATCAACCATCTTACTTCATAAGCTTAAATGTAGTGGGAACTAGTTTAAGTTTATGTCCAATCAAATTTCCTAAAGCTTATTAAATGCTAGGAATAGATCTATGGTTTTAGTTGGTTTAAAAGGCCTAGTTCATTAGTGCAAAGAATCATTCAACCAAGGGTGAGAATCACACTAGGTTTGATAACCTTAGGTTTTAAATGCCAAGGATGAATTTAGAATTACCTTGAAGAGAACTTTCAAGGACACTAAAGTAAAGAACATAATTTATAACGAGTTAAAGGTAGTGCAATGGAGGAAAAGTAGCCAAGTTCAATGCCAACATCTTAACCAACATCAATTATTTTCATTATTTAAAACAAACCTTTTTTAAATCTGTCAAAATTTTATAATTTCATTGACAAACGTAAATAGATCATAGATTACTTATTTATCCAACCAAATCCATGTTATGACCTTGTTGTACTACAATTGAACCAGTACACTTGCTAGAAAATTTAGAACTGTAACTAACAAGCAACACTTGTGCAAAATGCAAGGAGTCTTAGTCCCTCATCATCCAAGAAATAATTTAAGGTTTCCCATTAACAAGGCCTGCATGTAGTTCAACTACACAAACTTCACTAGATAATGTTTCAAGCCTAACACCCAACCTACAACCAAGTTCCAAAGCTTAATTTCCTTTCCATCACTACAGGCAGTAAAGAGAGGCAATCCATTCTCTGATGGCTTGAGTGTCTTATGTCCAACAATAATTAGTTACTACACACTGAGCCTATAATGCCATTCATGAAACCCTCTACAACTTTTCACAACAACAACAATAAAGGCCTTTTTGGTGCATGCACTACAATTTCTACAATTTTTGTCATTGCCAAGGGATAATGCTTTCTTCCAGAGGGAAGCAAGTGTAGTAGCATCATGAGGACAATCACAACAACCAACATAGCAGCAACACACCATGCTAGTATTGAGCTGGCCAACAAAAAAAAAATAGATCTAAAAATATGCAAGAGGAAAGAAGGGAAAATCTTCTAAGTTTGAAGATGAAGAATTTTTTAACAATGTGATCCGAGAAGAGGATCCTGATTGAGGAGAAAATTGAAGCCACCACCACAAAAAATAGACTTCATTTTTAATTTTTTGGAAATTTTAATTTCTGTTTTTAAATTTAGTATGTAAATTCATATTTTTACTTTTGTTATATAGTTTGCTTTGATAGCTAATTTGTCTTTTAGATGAATATTTTGGATATGTTTTGTGAATATTTTGTACGGAATGCATTGAATATTTTTCTAGAAATAGGTTAGATTCAAAGATTTAAAGGGGTAAAAGTTAGGAAAAATGTTTTGTCCTAATGCTTGATAGATTAGATTCATTGCAAAGATAATTCAAATTTGAAAATCGTAAATGGAAAGTGTTCCACCTAGTGAGAAGAGAGAGCCAAATACTAAATGGCAAAATGAGTGAAACGCCTTTGTTGAGTAATTTCATTGGTTTTATGTTGAGTTTTTGAATTCTATTGAACATAAGAAACATGGAAAGGATCAAGGTAAGTTCATTATTGAAAATTTGAAGCCTAGAGCCAAACAACTAACCTAGCGTTGTGAATATATCCTTTTTTGAACCTCAACCTTAAATACACACATCCAAAGCATGAAAAAAGTTATACATCTCATCTTTCTTACTAATGAGGTAGATAAAATAGTAAGTGTGTTATAAAGTTTGAAGGAGCTGTTTTAGAAAGAAAAAGAAAAGAAAGGTGAAGGTGATATCAACTAGTGGACAAAGAGAAAAAGATAATGAAGTTTCATAAAAGTATAACTTTGCATTCAAAAAGACTGAGTGAAAAAGTTGACATACCTATGAAGGGATTGTCGCAACCAAGATCGCGGAGGGACGACGAAAATAATTTAAAAAATATAGAGGAATCGCCACCATAGTTTATTATGGAAAACTATAAAAAAAACCTTAAAAAAGAAAAAAACTTCAAAACCAAATTTGGGTTAGGAAGTAGGTTACGTGTGGGGAAGATATTAGCATTCCACAACGTATGTCATAAGACAGTTTCCTTTAATTAAGCATGCAAGATAAAAAAGTAGATGATTTAAAATATTTATTATTTCCCAAAACTCAAACAAAATAAATACATATACAAACTAATAAAGATAAAAAAACAAAATTATTTTTTATTTTTTAGGGCCCGACAAGGATTGTACCTCGCTCCTACGTATTTTCTCTAGAAAATCAGGGATAATGTAGTTCTTTATAAAAAAAAGTCATTGTTTGATATTATTATTATTTTTTTTAACTTTTAGATTTTAATATATATATATATATGTGTGTATATATATATATATATATATATATATATATATATATATATATTATTAATATCAAGAGAATCTGAGGTTCAACATGATAAAAGAGTTAGTTATCAAGCAAATTTGAGACTTGACATGATATTCAATAATAATATAATTTTTTTATTTTTTCTTTATTATTTTTTTAAAAGAGAAATAAAATTCTACGAAAAGATTTCTAATTATCAAAATAATGGTATCCCAAATAAAAGAAAGAGAAAGGTTGGGCATATCAATGACGAACCCAAACCCAAAATCACCTAACATTCGAACTCCAAACACATTTAGCCATACAATAGGTCAATCAATCATACACTTGATATTATAACAGAGTCTCAACAATACATTAATAACATTAGGAGCAAAAATAATTTACCTTTCAAGGTCACAAATAGAACAAAACCGACTGAAATGATAATAAGGTGACCCCTTTTGTGTGTGCTCTGGTAATAAAAAAGAAGAGAGGTCTTTCAATTTTTTTTTCTTTTGTCTTGCATTAGAGAGGTTTTGTGCTTATATAGACACCTTGAGATACCACTGAAATCCTAGTCTTTAATTATAATAAAATATAGAGGAAGGAATTGGTCCCCGATAAAACATATTGTATAAATTAAATTGTTGCATAATATCTAGGGTATTGATTATAATTATTAACAAAATATTGTCTGTAATTACTAGAATTATATATTTTTTGGTAATGAAGATGTTGATCAAATCATAACATATTATTCATATAATTGATTCTAATTATTACCAGATTTCCTTCTAATTATTAAAATCGTACCATTATCTAAAAAATATTATTATCGGAAATATTTGCTTCTAATTATTAAAATAATATTTTCTCTGACTGAAAAATCAATGAGACACATCACATAAGTATAAATTCAAGATATTTATTATAATTATTATGAAGAATATTGCTCCTAATATTATACCCTTCTCTAAAAACAAAAATTATAAAATGTCCTTTTTTGACATGTCATGTGTAGAGTGTAAATAGCAAACAATGGGGGTGAAAGGGTGTACAAAACATTTGAGCCTATGAAAAGGGTGTGATAATTAAAGATAAATTAGATTCTCCCTTCTTTTTCTTTTGTTTTCTTTTTTTTTTTCATGATAGAGTTAAAGTTAAAAAACCTACCATCAATAAAAAAACACATTTTATTTTATTTTTTATTTTTTTATTTATTCATTTATTCATTCATTTATTTATTTTTTAACAAAACATATGCATTCACCAGGACGAAATTGAGTGTTGATAGGGATGAACAAATTGTTACATAAAAATAGATGGGTTAAATATGTTTTAGGTCCCTAAAATTAAAGAATGAAAAAAAAAAAATATATATATATATATATATAGTCCTTCTAATCCAATAATGTCAACTTTCTTTTAAGTGTTCACAATGTTCTAGATTGACATTTGATTGGAACTTATCAATTGGGAACCTAATTTGGCCTTTAATACGTCAAAAGAATTTTACGCAATTGGATTAGAAAGACTATATTTATTCATTTTTAAAGTTTGCACACCAAACTGTATCAAATTTTGGGACAAAGGCAAATTCCAATTTTGTGTCCAAGTTTAATGACTAAAACCATATTTAACCAAAGAAAAACATAGATTAAAGTAGTAAAAAAGACTAGGTGAAAACTTTTTTATACAAAAGAGGAACATAGGCACATTATTCATAAGGTTGGAAAGGAAGGAACTCATGATACATGCATATTATTGAAATCTCTTTTATCAATGAGTCTTACTCATTCTGAAAACAAATTTTCTTGACAACCGAACCCCATTAGAAGCCCTTAAATACTTTAGTTATCCATGCTAATTGTGCGTACATTGTGATTAGAAACAAGATACAAAATTGTGTAAGATCTTCCAAGGTTTGGTTAGAAAGAAACATTCAAACTGGGAGGATTATCTCTTACATTTGAATGAGACTTATGGGGAGAGATATTTGTGTTCTTCTTAAACTATGAAACTGAATTGCAATTGTGTCTTGATTATTTTTTAAAAGACTCCATTTAGTACGGAAAGCTCTACCTTGAGAATTTGAATTAAAAAGTCTTTAGTATAATTTTTAAACTAACCAGTGCAAACCTTTAGAACCGTTTTGTATAGTCTTTAGACTTTGTTTGAGGACAAACAAAAAGCTAAGTTAGGGGGAATTGATAAGTGTCTAATCTAGCTGATTTTATATATGTTTTTAACACTTTCCATGAATGAATTTGACATAGTTTTAGTAAATCAACCCTCTGTAGCTTAAAATTATAGAATGAGGTACTAAGATTTACACAAATGTGAAATTAATGATTTTTTTATGAAAATGAAACACTTTTGCAAACACCGAAGAATGATTTAGCTGAGCTTCAGAAATGATTTTAAGCATTGTAAGGTAGTTATGGAAAATTCAAAATATGACTGTTATGTAAGTATTGAAATGGTTAAAATGCCAAGAAGGAGGTGTTGAATTGGCTAGTTAAAAAATATGTTGAATTTTAAAAACCTAAAACAACTTTCAATTGAATAAAATCGACCACCAAGTATGGATTTGGACAGGACACTTTCAATCGATCAAAAAGAGAATTAGCCAATTGATTTCATTAAACAGATAAAGTACTGATAGAATCAACAAGTTAAATCACGAAACAATCATTGAAAAACAGGGAAAATGCAGAAATGTGAGTTTGTGATTTAAGTCAGGAACAATATGAAAGATCAGTCAAGATAGGTTCAAATGAGTTAAACAAACATGAGCAATGCTGCAGATAATGACAAATCACACAAGAATTTCAAAAAGATTATTCAAATCAAAATTCTTTAAACTTTAAAGTGTAATACAAGAGATAAGGGTTAGAGAAAAGAGCAATGCACAAGATTTTTATACTAGTTCACTCAAACCTGAGCTACATCCAGTTAGTCAAGGTAACTTGAGCCTGACTTTACACTATTTCAAAAGATTTACAATGTTCACAACATCACAATTTCAAAATATGTAAGAACACCACCCAATGACTCTTGAATCACATGAGAATCAAATCAACACAACAAGACACCTCTTGTAGACCTGGAAAACCACCAAGCCTAACCTGAAAGCTTGAGAACGACCAAAGCCACCTTCTCCAAGCTTCAAACACCAAGCAAAAATGCTCTAAAAATGATCCAAGATCAATCTTCAATAGCTGAACATTGTATGATCACGGAAGAGAGAATTCCACAGTTTCCAAAAAGTTTTCGCGCTCAAAAATGGTTTTCACAACTCTCTTTCAAAAAATACAACTTTTATAGTCAAACTGTTATGAAATTCAATAGGTTGATTTTCAAATCAATCGATTTATTTCACTTAACTATAGTAAAATAAGTCGATTACGAAATAAATCAACTGATTGAATAAGTATTAATTAAGATTACTCCAACAAACCTTTTAATATGTTAAAAACCCATTCAACAAATTAAAAGACACCATTTAACCTGTTGAAAAACATTTCAACAGATTAAAAGACATAACTAAGACCTTATACATCTATTTTATGCAAAATGGTCTACAACAAGAATTACAATCTTCAAACTTGTTTTCCCCATGGTTAATCCTAATAGAGAGCACACATATAAGGCTTGATCAACGTGTGAAACATTAAATCTCCACATCTTCATCAACGTAAGCATGGTTCCAACATATTCCAAGGAAATGACTTCAAGTACCTTCATCAAATATTTAAGCACTAAATCATCCAGGCAATTTGTGCCAACATTCTCCCCCTGATTTAATGAAGCCAACCTCCAACCTCCATTGCATATTGCTTCCATTGGGTCATCCTTTATTGAAGTGATGAAGTGTCATCTAAGCATCATATTCCAACTTGGCTTGAACTTGTGAATTTGAAAAATGTTTCCAAAAGTAGTACATACAAGATAATAACCACACACAAATACAAATGCTCCCATATCAATAATATGGGTTCAATTCCATTGATTTCAAATTTTAATGATCCAATTTTTCTCCCCTTTGGGATTTATCAAATAGAAGTAGAGCATTAAGATCACAAACAAAGAATAATCTTTCATTGATCATAGCACACGATACATCAAACAAAAACTAAAACAGTGTAGAAAAATAGATAACTAATACATTTAACAGACTAAAATTTAAAATCAACCAATTGAAAAATTGTAGAACACATAACAAAGCAACACAACCACACAAATGTAATACATGATCTTAAAGGCCAACACACTCAATCATCCTAAGGATTGTTTCTGGTCTGGAATGAAGTTAGTAGATCATGAATGACATGGATTTGGTCATCCAAATCATTGAACCTCTCATTGCAAAAGGTGTGATGTGCATTTTGAGACACATTAAGTTCATGCAGTTGATGCAACACCATCCTCTCAAACTGTGAGTATACAAGGCTCTGTCTTCTTGAGGGTTATAGGGGATAATGTCCATTGGTCCAATAGTGGGTTCTTGCTCTTCCTCTTGATTTGCTCCACTTGGGCCAGCTCATGGTCATGTGCACCACAAAATATCCACACATTTCCCACCTTGGTAAAGCCCATCTTCTGCATATTTTGATTGGAAATTTAGTTCAAAAGTCCAATTGACTCTTCCAGTTCATCTTCAACATCAACACCAAAGTACTCTATGAACTTGGACACCAAAACCACATAGGGCAACTTGAAATTTGTGATCCTTTTGGCCTTAAGCATGTGATCATGAAGCACAAAGATCCAATCCAATTGCACATTGTGTTGGATGCAATACATAAGGATCAAATCTCCCTCATTCAATGTAGAATGGTTGCTCTCACGTGAAACTATGATTTTTGTGATGATCATAGCAAGAAGCCTTTCATCCACCTTGACACCACCAACATGGAAATGCTTGATCTCAACAACAGGGTTCCTTAAGCATTGGCCAAAATATTGGACTTTGTTGAACTCTAGCATAGCACTAGTTTCACCTTTCCTCACTTGAACACCTTTTGCCTTAAGTCTAACTACATCCTTCCAAGCCTTCTTGGATATCTCCATGTGGACTCCTTTAACACTAGACAACAACATATCATTCTTGAATTGCAAGTTGGTGAAAAATATCTTCACCAAGTCAAGATAGATTTTCCCTGATAGTTAAAGGAAGGTCTTCAACCTTTGATGTTTTAAATGTTGGAAAAGACTCTCAAATCCTTATGCTGTCAGCTATGAATACCTCAACACCTTAGGAATGTTGGTTTGCTTCCTAGTCATCTCAATGAGGAACACTTGGATGTTGTTCTCATGTCCTTCGAACCAAGCCTCAATTCTCCCATGGTGATCTTGATTTGGAGATCTTGGAGTGGGAGAAGTGGAGTGTTCTTATCAGATTAGGAAGCATGTTGTTGACGACGAGGCATGATGACTATGGGTGTGGTTGTTTCTGAGGGATGTATGATGCAAATGTAAGTTTTCAAGTGCAATATTTATAATTGAACAAATTGAATTTTAGAAATAGTCGATTAAATGGTGTAAATTAATGCATTTGATTGTAGTATCTCAAGAATTCATGACGTTTCTAATGAGTTTTTATGAATGAATCAATTAGTTCAGATCATGTAAGATGCATGCACATTAGAATGACACACCATTCATGCTTTTTGGTCAAACAAATCAGAAAAATCAACACATGGCTGATGAAAAAGCAACATATTCTTCATGTCTAATATGCCTAGTTAATCTCTTAGCTTGTTAAACCTATCTCTAACTAATGGTTTTGTGAACAAATCAGCTAATTGATTTTCAGTTTTAACAAATTGAAATGATATCTAATCTATATGTGCTTGGTTTTAGAATGTTGTATTGGATTCTTGGTTAAGTTGATGGCACTAGTATTGTCACAATACAAGAGTACCTTACTTAGCTTTACACCATAGTCTATCAGTTGATGCTTCAACCGTATGACTTGTGCACATCCATGTCTAGTTGCTATGTATTCAGCTTCAGTAGTGGAGAGTGTCACACATGCTTGCTTTCTGCTATTCCATGAGATTAGACTTGAGCCAAGTAGGTGCAAAGTTCCACTTGTGCTTTTCCTATCCACTTTGCACCTTACATAGTTAGAATCTGAAAAACCACTAAAAGTTATGTTAGAATGACATGGATACCATAAACCAATATTAGTTGTTCCTTTCAGATACTTTAAAATCCTTTTTAAAACTTATAGGTGCGACTCCTTTGGATTTGCTTGGAACCTTGCACACAAGCACACGCTAAACTGAATATCTGGCCTACTTGTTGTAAGATAGAGCAAAGACCCAATCAATCCTCTATATTTGGTTGAATCACCTTGTTGCCCAACCTCATCTGCATCCATAAGACAATTTGTAGCAATTGGAGTGACAACTTCCTTACAATCCTCCATTTATAACTTTTTCCCCAAGTCAAAATAGTATTTTGATTGGCTTAAAAATGTTCCATGCTTGAGTTCCTTGACTTGCAACCCTAGGAAGTAGGTAAGCTCACCCATCATGGACATCTCAAATTCTCCCTGCATAGTTGCAACAAACTCTTCACACAAGGTGTTATTATTTGAGTCAAAGATGATATCATCAACATACACTTGAAAAAGTATAACATCCCTTTTATGTTTTCTAATAAAGAGTGTTTTATCAACTGCACCTCTAGCATATCCTTTTGATAAAAGAATGTTGCTTAGCCTTTCATACCATTGTCGTGGTGCTTGTTTCAAACCATACAAGACCTTTTTTCAATTTGAAAACATGGTTAGGATAAAGATGTTCCTCAAAACCAAGAGGTTGTGATACATGCACTTCTTCATTTAAGAAACCATTCAAGAATGCACTTTTCACATTCATTTGATGCAATTTAATGTTACACATGTAAGCATATGCTAATAGTAATCTCATAACTTCTAGCCTAGCTACAGGTGCATATGTTTCATCAAAATTAATGTCTTCTTCTTGATTATACCATTTAGCAACAAGTCTAGCTGTGTTTCTTACTATATTACCATCTTCATCCATTTTTTTTCTAAAAACCCATTTAGTTTCAATTATATTCATGTCATCACTTCTAGGAACCAGAAACCACACATCATTTCTTGTGAATTGATTAAGTTCATCTTGCATAACAACAATCCAATTACTATCATCTAAAGCATCATTCACATTTTTAGGTTCAATTTGAGATACAAATGTAACATGTTCATAAAATACAAGTCTATGTCTAGTGGATACTCCTTGTCTAATATCATCAATAATTTTGTCCTTTGATAGCCCTGTTGGTTCTATCCAATCCTTTGATAAGTTGTTGTTTGTAGTTATTTCAGTCGGCTATTTTCCTTTTCAATCGATTGATTTTCTACGGCATATTTATTTCTATAGCAGATTGCTTTTCCTGCAGTAAATCATCTTCATCTGCATTCTTTGACACTTGATCTTACAAATTTGGGTTAGTTTCATCAAATACAGCATGCTTGGACTCTTCAATAGTCATTAGTATTTTGTTATAAACTCTATATACATGACTATGTGTAGCATAACCAAGTATCATCCTCTTTTATAAGCAAGTAGTGTATGTTATATGATGCATGATGCAGATCAAACAAGTATATATTGTTGACTCTTTTTCCTATCAACATAATGCTACCACACGCATCATAGATAAGACAATGATTAGGTTCAAACACAACTTTAAAACCTTTGTCATAAAGTTCACCAAGGTACCACAAGTCTTTCTTTTCACTAATGATAACCTGCAAAACAAAAATACATTACATGGTACCCTTTGATAGGTTGGATCCAACATGGTTAAGCCTTTCTTAATCCTTTTGGGATCCATTTCATAAAGCCCTTAGGTACATCATATTTTCTAGCTTTGCAACTTTTAGAAATATGCCCTTTTTCTCATACAATAATTGTAAGTTGTCAAAGAAATATCACTTGATACATTCTTGGAAAAGAAATTACCAAACTCCTTGACTTTCTTTTCATTAAAAGAGTTGTAACCAATTCCAACTCTTCCAAAAACACAATTTTGAAAGCCAAGAACAACGTCCAAGTTTGCTTTTCCTCTTGTGAACCTTGCACATGTTTTTATAAGGTATTTGATTTTATTTTCCAAAAGGGTGCAGTTTTCATAAGGTTTTGCAATCAACTGATTTTCACTACAACAAGTTGAATTATTGTAAATCATGTCAAGATGTTCAAAATCAACTTTTAAATCGACTATTTCTGTTTCCAGTTGATTAACTCTGTTTTTCAGCCAGTTGTTTAATCCTTTCAATCGATTGTTTATGACAAAAATTTTGTTTGATTCACAATGCAACTTTTCAAAGTCATGTAACAATTGATTATAGTCATTCTTGTCTATAGAGCTTACTTGATTTGATGAGGATGACTCATATTTAGCCATGAGGCACAAGTTGGCTTTCTCACTTCCTTCTAGTGATGAGCTACTTGTTGTATCATCATTATCTCCCCAAGCATTGTAAGCATGTCTTTCCTTAGGCTTGCTTTCCTTTTTCTTATCTGCACTTTTATCCTTATTAAGGTTTGGATATTCAATTTTGATATGTCCTTGTTTCCCAAACTTGTAACAAGTAAAATTAGAAGTATTATTTAAATAAACTTGTTTTGATTACCTTTGCTACCTTTCTTTTTTAGATACTTCTCAAACCTTTTGACAAGAAGATTCAAGTTCTCATTGTCACTTGATTTAATCACCTCATCCCTAGGTTCATCATTCCTCTTGGTGCTAATCTTCAAGGATACATTCTTCACCTTTTTCTCACTTGACTCTAGCTCATTTATCCTTTGCATCTCAATTTCATGCTCCCTTAGCTTGCCAAACAATGCAGTCGTTGTCAATGTTGATAAGTCTCTTGATTTTGAAATTGTCGTGACCTTTGGTTACCAAGATCTATCAAGACACTTGAACACCTTGATGTTTAGCTCCTCTTTGTCAAATTCCTTACCCAAATCTATGAGATGGTTGACAATGTGAGTGAATCTCTTTTGTACTTCTGCTATGAACTCTCCTTGTTGCATCTTGAATCAAGGCATGCTTCCTTGCTCTCTTTACATCATTAGTCCCTTCATGTGTCACTTCAAGCACCTCCCACATCTCTTTGACACTTTTACATTGGGAAACTTAAAAAACTTCTCCATCTTCAAGGATGACGTGAGGATATTCTTTGCATTGCAATCATATTGAGCTCTTCTCTTTCTTTCTTTGTCCATTCAGTTCAAGGTTTGTCAACCTGTTTATCATCAACAATATGTTTAGGAGTGTAGGATCCATTCAAGATTACATCCCATATTCTTTGATCAATTAATATACTTTCATTCTAATTTTCCAAAATTGGTTATTGATACCACTAAACATAGGGGGCCTATGAATAGAGGCACCTTTAGTATCAAACTTGAGTAAATTTCAAAAACCTTGCTCTCGATACCAATTGTAAGTATTGAAATGGTTGAAATTCCAAGAAGGGGAGTTGAATTGGCTAGTTAAAAAATATGATGACTTTTAAAAGCCTAAAACAATTTTCAATTGAATCAAATCAACAACCAAGTATGGATGCAAACACTAGATTGGACACTTTCAATCGATCAAAAACAGAGTTAGCCGATTGATTTCATTAAACAGATAAAGTACTGATAGAATCAACAAGTTAAATCACAAAAAAAGTCAACTGAAAAACTGGGAAAAATGCATAAATGAGAATTTGTGATTTAAGTAAGGAACAATATGAAAGATCAGTCAAGATAGGTTCAAAATGAGTTAGACAAACAAGAGTAGTCTTGCAGATAATACTAGATCACACAAGAATGTGAAAAAAAGATGATTCAAATCAAAATTCTTTTAACTTTAAAGTGTAATACAAAAGAGAAGGGTTATAGAAAAGAGCAATGCACAAGATTTTTATACTGGTTCACTCAAACCTGAGCTACATCCAGTTAGTCAAGGCAACTTGATCCTAACTTTGCACTATTTCAAAAGATTTACAACATTACACTTTCAAAATATGCAAGAATCAAACCAACACAGCATGACACCTCTTGCAAACCTGGAAAACCATCAAGCACAACATGAAAGCTTGAGAAAGACCAAACTCCAATGGTAGCACAACCTAGCCTACCAAAACCACCTTCTCCAAACTTCAAACACCAAGCAAAATGCTCTAAGAATGATCTAAGATCAATCTTCAATAATTGCACAATGTATGATCACGAAAGATAGAATTCCACAGTTTCCAAAAAGTTTTCGCGCAAAAATGGTTTTCACAGCTCTCTTTCAAAAAAATACAACTTTTATAGTCAGATTGTTACGAAATTCAACAGGTTGATTTTCAATCAATCGGTTGATTTCACTTAACTTAAGTGAAATTAGTCGATTACAAAGTAAATCAACTGATTGAATAAGTACCAGTTAAGACTACTGCAGCAAACCTTTTAATCTGTTAAAAATTCAATCAACAGATTAAAAGACACCATTTAACCTGTTGAAAAAAAATTCAACAAATTAAAAGAAATAACTAAGACCCTATACGTCTAATTAATACAAAATGGTCTACAATAAGAACTACAATCTTCAAGTTTGTTTTCCCCATGATTAATATAGATAGAGAGCACGCATACAAGGCTTGATCAACACGTGAAACATATAATCTCCACATCTTCATCAACCTAAGCATGGTTCCAACATGTTCTAAGCCAATGACTTCAAGTACCTTCATTAAATCTTCAAGCACCAAATCATCCAAGCTATTTATGCCAACACCTTACAGCTAAGTAGCATGGAAAGTTGTTGAGCCATAAAATAAAACCATGTTGATAAGGAAATCTTTAGCACCAAGCATGGAAGCTGAGTTATGGAAGAAAACCCTCTAAGGGAGTAAACCTCAAGTGTTGATCACCAAAGTAGAAGTTAAGCCAAAAAGGAAACCATGCATACAAGGAAACCTTTACAACTAAACAAAATAAAAGAGGTTGAGCAACAATTTTAATCTCTATAAAAATATAGTGTTACCGTGTTTTAGAGAATGTAGAAAAATATACCATCTTAGGGTTTTTTTTTTCTTTGTGTTTATTCTAAGATTATTAAGAGAGTCATAAGAAGGATGCAAAAAATCCATATTCTTGTAACTAGATTCCTTATTATGTTGAGGTAGATGTAGTTTTTCTAATTCTTTGTATTGCCACTGCTTTTATTTGGTATTAATGATTTGGTTTGTATTTAATTGCTTGGATGAACTGCTTTAGAGGAACATTGGATAATGGTATTAATATATTAGATTAGTAGCAGGGCAGTAGAAGAAGATTAATGAAGTTTAACCTCAACACAATTGTCTTTATCAATTAATTCAATCTCAATTAATTATTGTTTTACTTTTTCATTATAAAATGCCAAAACATTATTTTATTTCAAATCAAGATAGATTTAAGTTACTCAATAATCTGAACAAATCTATGTGGATACAACATTTTTTTTTTGCTACAATTGACCCAATACACTTGTTAGAAGAAGGAAAACAATCAACAGAGGAAAATGATGAATATAAAAATAATGTATTATTTGAGAGCTTTCACCATTTAATAAAAGCATTTGAATTGTGAGACAACCATGTGTTTCAATCAAGGGAGACGCCTATTAGGGTAATAGATTGTTATAAGGGAAGTAATATAACTTAGTGGTTGTCCTTGGTCTAAAGTGAAGATTTACATGAAAGGTAATCATGAATGTGAAAAATTGAAAGGGTGGATTGTTTGTGTAACTGTCAAGGGCGCCAGATGAAAACGCCTAAAAAATTAGTAAAAATTAATTAACATAATAATTTATAATTATATTAATTAATTTAATTTAATTTAATAAATTAAAATTTGAATGCTTTTATTTCATAAAAGATAATGAAACTTTACTAGAATTCACGTCTCTCCTACTCATCTTTTTATTATTTAGTTATTTTAATATACTATCATGTTAGTAACGACATAACTATAATTAACCAAATTTTGTTATTTTCTAAATATATTAACAAACTATATAACATATTTTCTCAGCAAATTGACAATATAAAATATATTAAAGGTAAGGATTTTTTTTATAGAAAGAGATAAAGTTTAATAAATAATAAAATTTTATATAAATTTTAAAGTACGAAGAAAAGAATGGCATGATTAAGAAAAGAATGGCATGATTAAATAGAAGGAGAGTGCTAAATTGAAGGTAAAAGATCAAAATTTTTCAGTGAGTTATGAAATATGTATTTTTAATTATTTATTTTATGATTTCATAGATTTTGATTATAAGATTTTATTTGTTCTTGACCATGTTTAATAGGAAAAAATTTTATAATGTTTTTTTTCTTTGATATGTATGGAATTGAATAAAAGTTGGATGCAAATTATTGATAGAACTTTAATGAACTTGCATTTATTGATCTTGCGGAAGTACAATTAATATGTTGTTCATGCAAAAACTGCAATGATAATCCTTTTTTGTCTAAAAGAATCATACACGAGCACTTCATCACAATTGAGATAATTGCTTTGTGTGGGTGTGTGCCGAGTAAAGTCAAGGTGTTACTCAAATATATTGTGAATGATGATTTATGTGTGCATGATGTGAATTTAATTATTTCCAATGAGGACATACTACATTGAAATATAGTAGGTGATGTATTGAATGAATAATTCAATGTAAGAAATTATCCTAACTATAATAACATTGGACTCACAAAGAAAGATGTTAGGTGATGAGAGTTAATGGAGATTCCTTGGATCAGTGTGAAAGAGAACTGTTGCAAGCCAGTTATACAAAATTTACCCTGACATATGAGTAGAGGACTTAGTTCCTGATATGTGTGGTTCTTGTGAGTGAGGGATAGTATTGAGGTGCAACATCTCAAAGTTTAATTCAATGCACAAGCCTTCTCAAAGTATAGCCAAATGTTTATGATATAAGTTCAAGCCATATGTGTTGTCAATGGATTAAGCTAAATGAGATGATAATAGATTAAGCCAGATGGATTTTTATTTATGGATATTTGATTTTGGTGTTTGTGAATGATACTTTTTTGTATGAATATATGATGATAAATGAGTGTATGATGTTTTATAAATCACTAGTTTAACTTTTATGGTTGTATTGGATTTAACTACAATGATTGTGTGATACACATAAGTAGATGATGATGCAGATAAGAGTGCTCAGTAAAGTTGAACAGATGAGAGAGTTGTGTGTTTTGTTGTGATATATATATATATATATATATATATATATATATATATATATATATATATATATATATATATATATATATATATATTAACTTAATACAAATATTTTATTATTTTTATTTATGATATAATTAACTTACCACCAATACTTAATATTAGTATATAAATTATTAGCATAATTTTTTGTGTACACTAGGGTCAAGTTAAGATTATTACTAATATTTTCCTATTTTTATTTATGATAAAATTAGTTTCGTACATATACTTAATATTATATAAAATTATAAGAAAATATTTTATTAAAGTAACCAAAACTTGTTAGTCACACATTTACAAAATAAAATTATTAGTTACTAAAATAGTTACAATTATGAATAAAAATTTATAATTGGTCTTTAAATTGGTTTATAAAATTTAGCTACCAAGGTTTTAACTGCCAAAGAAAATTGGATACTAAACATTAATTACCAAGGTTTATGTTACGAAAGTAATTAGTTTCTAATTAATTAGTGACCAATTACAATTTTTCATTCATAATAGTGACTATTTTAGTAACTAATATTTTTTTTTTGTTATAAATTGGTATCCAAGTTGGTCACCGTAACGTCTCATCTAATAAATAAACTTAATTAAATGAAACATCACATAAAATATTATATAAAGACCACACAGTGAAGTATATTTGCATCCACCATTACAGTCATCCAAAAGTATACTTAGGAAAGATAACTAAGGCACACCAAGATGCCATGAACAATATTTAAAAAGGTTCCAAAGGCTTGCTCATAAGCAAGGGATTACAAAATAATGAAAAATCCTTCAAAAGTGGGTTCAATAGTGAGCCCAACACCAATCCATGCCCAACTAAGTTGTAGCATTTCCATCGCCACTACGATCACCAGGAGTTCCCATATTTGCTCACACCAAGAGATTGGTGATCATTGCAAAAAGGAAAACCACACACAAGAAGACAATACAAACAAGAAGGGTAAGCTAGAGTAAAAAGGTTTTATCATACAATTAGGCATGCAATTTAAAAGTTAAGAATACAGATCAATCATACAAACAAGTGATAGTAACCAAGCAAGACTCTAAGACTCAATTATCTAGATACATATAATCGGTCGGATTCACTTGACGCTTGCACTTGTGGTGGCCTCTATGTTCTGTAGAGCCATTGTCAATGGGTTTCACCATACCACGCACAAGGTTAGCCTTCAAACATCTAAGGCCATTATCCTGCCAAAGACTAGGGCCTCCTACTACTCTCACCACTTGAGTCAATACGCTCTACGTGAGACTAACTGACCCTTTAGTGTTTCAGGATGCAATCCTTACCTAATTATATACACTAAGGCATCACCACATAACCTTACTAAGAGGTTCGTGGAATTACGTCCATCACATATGACACCACCATGAATCTCACCAAGAGATTCATTGAATTACATCTAACACATACCATAGCCATGTCTCACCAACCAACCATAGATTTATCATGCATAACCAACTCATACCAATATCAAACCAATCATCACATCACGTTTCATGACTCCATTCATACCAATATCATCAACTCAAATCCCAATATATCACATAGAGCATACATGGCATCATACTTGAACTGTTTAAAGCACAAATCATCCAATCATGTGAGACACACAAGAATACAATCAACTTTGTCAATCTCGCTCAGGCTGAAGAGCTCTCGCTCAAGCGAGAGGAACCCCTCGCTCAAGCTACCAGCTCTCGCCTGGGCGAGACTACAAAGAGAGGTCACATCGACGCCTCGCTTAAACTAGCCCATCTCGCTCAGGCGGGTGGCCTTCGCTAGGCGGACCCTCGAAATAGAGAGCGGGTGAGCTGCTACTATTCTCACTCAAGCGAGAGCTTCACGTTTAAGCGAGAGCTTTCGTTTTGGGCGACCACCCAGCTCGCCTGGGCGAGTTCAGTAGAACCCACCTACTTTCATGTGTGCAAACCAGATTCAAACAACTCCATCAATACAAACATCGTATTAACACATGACCAACAACATATATCAAGCATTCACAACTTAAAGTAGACCAAACAGGTAAAAATAACCAAAAACAATGAACCCTAGCCTCCCTTACCTTGGTTAAACACTAAATCGAAGAGAATGAGATCCTTAGCGGACTAGCACCTAAAGCAGGAGCAGCTAACAGAACTGAAAACAACATAGGGGTGAACGAAGATGAGGCTATGATAGAGACTAGCGTGGAACCAAAACTATAAAACATAAAATAAACACAAGGGAGCTAAACTTACTTAATGGGGAACATTCACCAAGCTTGGAGGAAAAATGGGGACCAAACCCTAACAAAGCTCATTGTTGTAGTTCTAAGAGGGAATAGGAACAGCTTTTGGAAATCGGCAAAGTGAAAGGGTTAGGGCTAGTTTTGTGGTTTTAGGACCCTATAGGTCAGCCTTAGGCCCAACAGATTAGGGTAGGCCCTTAAACTTTTAGGATAGAAAATAAATGGGCCTTACATTCTCCCCAATAACAAATTTTTGACCTCAAAAATTAAGACTTACCAGGAAATAGATATGGATGTGACTTCCTCACATCCTCCTCTAGCTCCCAAGTAGAGTCACCTATCCTCCGGTCCTAGATGACTTTGACAAGACTGATTGGTTTTCCCCGACGTTCCTCCTCTCAACGATCCTCAAGAGCAACGGGTGGTACTTCCATCATAAGATCCTTCCTTATCTGTACATCCTCGGCTTCTAACACATGAGATGAGTCAAAGACATACTTTCTTAACTGTGAGACATAGAATACTGGGTGGAGATTGGGCAACTAAGGAGGCAAAGCAATCTCATAAACCACATGCCCAATCCTCCTCGAGATCTGATAAGGGCCAAGAAACTTAAGAGAGAGCTTCCTTGAGCAGAGAGCCCTTCCCACGCCAGTGGTTTGGGTCACCCTAAAGAACACGTGATCTCTAGCCTCCAAGGGTCTCCTTCTACAGACAACATAAGCCTTCTGCCTACTCTGAGAGGCCTGTAACCTATCTCTCACCATCTTCACCTTCTCCGTAGTCTGTTTCAATAACTCTAGCCCAACAAGCACTGCTTCTCCATCTTGGTACCAACATAGAGGGGTCCTGCACTTCCTGCCATAAAGAGCTTCATACGGCGCCATGTCGATGCTCGCATGGAAACTATTGTTGTAAGTGAACTCTATCCAATGCAAAACTCCATCCCAAGCACCGAAATGATCCAGCATGCATGTCCTCAATAAATCCTCAAGTGAATGAATCGTTTTCTCAGACTGACCATCAGTCTGGGGATGATAGGTTGAACTCATGGTTAACTTGCTATCCAAAGCACTCTACAAAGTCTGCCAAAACCGGAAAATGAACCGTGGATCTCTATCTGAAACTATACTCGACGTTACCCCATGCAATCTCATTATTTCCTTGATGTACAGCTGAGCCAATTTGGCCATAGACATTCTCAGGTTCATCACCAAGAAATGACAAACTTTTGGTCAATCGGTCCACCACAACCCAGATCGTATCGTGACCTCTAAAGTTTCGTGGTAAATGGGTCATAAAGTCCATAGTTATGCTATCACATTTTCACACCAGTATGTCTAAAGGTTATAGAGTTCTCTCAAGCCTCTGATGCTCTACCTTCATCTTCTAACATGTCAAACAGGCGAATACAAACTGAACCACATCCTTCTTCATGCCCTGCCACCAAAAGGTCTCATTGAGATCTTGGTACATCTTAGTCATGCCAGGATGCAAGCTAAGACAACTCTTGTGTCCTTCCTCAAGGATCAACCTCTTCACCTTAGCATCCCCAGGTACACATACCCTGCCTTTGAATCTTAGTACATTGTCCCTACCCAAGGTAAACTCTTTCGCTTCTTCTGATCCGAGCAATTCTCTCACTCCGTTCAAATTGGCATCCACCAACTACTTTTCCTTGACTAAGTTCAAAAAGTCACTAGATACAGTCAGGGTACTACACCTAATGAACTCGGATCCCAACTCAACTTGTAGCTTCATGTCACTAGATCTCTCTAGTAACTCCATCTCCTTGATCATAAGGTGTACAGTATGCACCGTCTTCCTACTCAAGGCATTTGCCACCATATTCGCCTTTCCTAGGTGGTATAAGAGTTCAAAATTGTAATCCTTCAAGAACTTTATCCACCTCCTCTGCTTCATGTTCAACTCCTTCTGATCAAACATATACTTGAGGCTCTTGTGATCACTAAACACACAGAATTGTGCACCATATAGATAATGCCTCCAAATCTTCAAGGCAAACACTAATGTCGCAAATTCCAGGTCATAAGTAGGGTAGTTCTTCTCATGCACCTTAAGTTGCCTCGAAGCATATGTCACCGCCTTCTTCTCCTACATCAACACACAACCAAGCCCTTGATGAGAGGCATCACAGTAAACCTCAAAGGGTTTACCAATATCAGGGATAACCAAAACCGGAGCATTCATCAACTTTTGCTTAAGCTCGCGAAAGCTTTCCTTACACCTATCTATCCAAGCAAAAGGTTGGTCCTTCCTGGTAAGCTGTGTTAGAGGCGCCACTATTTTGGAGAATCCTTCTATAAATCTCCTATAGTAGCCAACTAAACCCACAAAGCTTCAAATCTCTGTTGCTGACTTGGGACTTTCCCACTTTATCACTGCTTCCACTTTTACTGGATCCATAACTATGTCCTGTGCAGATATCACATGTCCCAAGAGTTGTACTTCTCCCATCCAGAATTCGCACTTGGACAACTTAGCATGCAACTACTTCTCCCTATGAATACCAAGCACCAACCTCATGTGCTTGGCGTGTTCCTCCCAAGTCGTGAAATAGATGAGTATGTCGTCTATGAAGACTACGACAAACTTATCTAAGAAGGGCCTGAAGATCATGTTCATGTAGTCTATAAATACAGCTGGAGCATTGGTCACACCAAAAGGCATAACCACATACTCGTAGTGCCCATATCTAGATCTAAAGTTGTCTTTTGGACATCTTCCGCCTTCACCAAGATCTGGTGATATCCCGACTATAGATCAATCTTGGAAAACACCGACGCCCCATGCAACTGATCCATCAGATCATCTATCCTCGGAAGGGGGTACTTATTCTTGATCATCATCTTGTTCAACTACCTGTAGTCCACACAAAGGTGTAAGCTCTCATCCTTCTTCTTTACCAACAACATTGGTGCTCCCCATGGCGAAGTACTGGGTCGTATAAATTGTTTCCCCAATAGTTCCTCTATTTGTTTCTTAAGTTCTACCAACTCCGTTGGAGCCATGCGGTAAGGGGTCATCGATATTGGACCGATTCCTAGTACTAGATCAATAGAGAACTCAACTTTTCTTCTAGGAGGCAACCTTGGTACTTCCTCCGGGAACATATCCTCAAACTCGTTCACCATTGGTATAACTGACATCCTTTCCTCTTTCTCCACCTCTAGATTTGTGAAGATGATGAAGCACTACGCGCCACCTTGAATCTCCTTCATAACTCCTTGTGAAGACAACAACTCAAGCTCCTCTGAGTTGGAGAACAACAACCTTTCCTCTTGATAATCTATAAGAATGCGATTGACAGAGAGCCAATTCATCCCCAAGATTATTTCCAAATCTTGTAAAGGTAGGCATAAAAGATTTACTTTGAATATGACCCATATACCTCCATTGGACACCTAGCATATAAGGATGACGTCCTAACCAAACCCGACGCCGGAGTAGATACCACAAAATCATATTGCAACTCACAAACTGGTAGACCCAACTTTTGAACACAAGTTTCTAACAAAAAAGAGTGTGTCGCTCTAGAATCATACAACACATAATAGTTTTGTCCAGCTATCACACAACAACCCATAACAAGGTTACCTGAACTAGTCACCTCTACTCCGATCATAGCATATACTCTGCCTACTGCCTGAGGCTTGTTGCCTCTTCTCCTCTACTGGTTCTAGACTGGGGTCGGAACTGGTGTTGGAACTAGTGTCTGTGCTACTGCCCTCACAAGAGTGGGACAATCCTTGTCGAAGTTGCCTTCCTTGCCACGGTTGTTACATCTCTTGAAGCCCACTAACTGAGGACAAACACTCTTCATGTGTAGTCCTCCACACTAATAGCACTGCACTTTGCTCAACTGGGGAAGAAAACCCTCTAGGCCCCTAAGACTGAGGGTGAGGCCTAGCATATGGTTTTCTCCTCTCTTCATGCCTAGTTTTGGACCTAGATGGTCTACCAACTCTTTGTTGTTGGGGGTGTTGAGCTTCTACTTCCACCTTCATCCTCTCCATGACTCTAGTTTTCTCCACCAAGACTGCAAAATCCTTGATGGAGAGTGGAGCCACCATTAAGCGACTGTCTCCCCTGAGACCATTCTCAAATTTCCTACATCACCACTCCTCATCTAGTAGCATGGTGTAGAAATGCTTGAGGTGTTTAAACCTATCTGCATACTCAGTCACAGACTTGTTTCACTGGGTCAACTGGAGGAACTTCACCTCCTTAGCGTATCTCACGCTATCAGGGAAGTACTCGGAGAGGAACTTCCTCCTAAATGCTTCCCATGTGACTGGCTCCTACTTCTCTTCCATAATAGACTTCATGCTAGCCCACCAGTGTTTTGCCTCTCCAGTAAACATGTACACTACAAAGGCCAGACTACTCTCCTTTGGGCACATCTTAGCATCGAAGATTCTTTCCATGTCCATCAGCCACTGGTCTGCGACATCAAGACTGGTCTACGACATCAAGACTGGTCTTGCCATTGAACTTAAATAGGTGGTGCTTTAAAAAGTCCTTCAAGCTTCATTCCTAGTGTGGAGGCCGTGGTTCCGGACCGTAGACAAGGTTAACAGTCTTGTTCTCCTCAAATTATCGGAGGGCTTTCATATGTTGCCTCTAAGCAGCCTTAGAAGCCACCCTTGCAACCTCCATCTGCTGCATAACTAATTGTTGTTGCTCCAAAGATGTCGCATGTCGCTGCACAGAAGCCTCATACTGCTGCATCATAGTGTTGCCTTGTTGGGTTAGGATTGCCACTGTAGCCTCTATCGCCCTTGCGATATCTAGTGCATCGCCTCGAGGAGGTTGAGGATTTGTACGAGGAGGTGCCATATCACTTGGCACATAGGAAAAACCATCAATCAAACTTGATTAGATGAGAAACTTAGTTAACAACACTAGGAAGACACAACTAAAGCTAAGCAAGCACACAAGTCCTCATACTCTAAAGAACGACCGCTTTGATACCATAAATGTAATGGTCCATTTAATAAATAAATTTAATTAAATGAAACATCACATATAATGTTATATAAAGACCACGCAATGAAGTATATCTGCATCCACTATTACAGTCATCCAAAAGTATACTTAGGAAAGATAACTAAGGCACACTAAGATGCCATGAACAAAATTTAAAAAGGTTCCAAAGGCTTGCTCATAAGCATGGGATTACAAAATAATGAAAAACCTTTCAAAAGTGGGTGCAACAGTGAGCCCAACACAAATCCATGCCCAACTAAGCTGTAGCATTTTCATCGCTACTACGATCACTAGGAGTTTCCATATTTGCTCACACTAAGAGATTGGTGATCATTGCAAAAAGGAAAACCACACACAAGAAGAAAATACAAATAAGAAGGGTAAGCTAGAGTAAAAAGGTTTTATCATACAATTAGGCATGCAATTTAAAAGTTAAGAATACAGATCAATCATCCAAACAAGTGATAGTAACCAAGCAAGACTCTAAGACTCAATTATCCAGATACATATAATTGGTCGGATTCACTTGACGCTTGCACTTGTGATGGCCTCTATGCTTTGTAGAGCCATTGCCAATGAGTTTCACCATACCACGCACAAGGTTAGCCTTCAAATATCTAAGGCCATTATCCTGCCAAAGACTAGGGCCTCCTGCTACTCTCACAACTTGAGTCAATACGCTCTACGTGAGACTAACTGACCCTTTAGAGTTTCAGGATGCAATCCTTACTTGAATCCTTACCTAATTATATACACTAAGGCACCACCACGTAACCTTACTAAGATGTTCATTGAATTATGTCCATCACAAACGGCACCACCATGAATCTCACCAAGAGATTCATGGAATTACGTCCAACACATACCATAGCCATGTCTCACCAACCAACCATAGATTTATCATGCATAACCAACTCATGCCAATATCCAACCAATCATCCCTGTCATGTTTCATGACTCCATTCATATCAATCTCATAAATTCAAATCCCAATATATCACATAGAGCATACATGGCATCATATTTAAAGCACAAATCAAATAAATCATGTGAGACACACAAGAATACAATCAACTTTGTCAATCTCGCTCAGGATGAAGAGCTCTCGCTCAAGCGAGAGGAACCCCTTGCTCAAGCTACCAGCTCTCGCCTGGGTGAGACTGCAAACAGAGGGCACGTCAAGGCCTCACTTAAGCTAGCCCATCTTGCTTAGACGAGACTACTCTCATTCAAGCGAGTGGCCTTCACTTAGGCGAGCTCTCGAAATAGAGAGGGGGTGAGCTGCTGTTGTTCTCGCTCAGACGGGAGCTCCTCGCTAAAGTGAAAGCTTTCGTTTTGGGCGACGACCCAACTTGCTTGGGCGAGTTTAGCAGAACCCACCTGCTTTCATGTGTGCCAAACCAGATTCAAACAACTCCAGTAGTACAAACATCATATTAACACACGACCAACAACATATATCAAGCATTCACAACTTAAAGCAAACCAAACAAGCAAAAATAACCAAAAACAGTGAACCCTAGCTTCCCTTACCTTGGTTAAACGCTAATTTGAAGAGAATGAGATCCTTAGCGTACTAGTACCTAAAGTAGGAGCAGCTAACGGAACTGAAAACAACATAAGGGTGAACGGAGATGAGGTTATGATAGAGACTAGCGTGGAACCAAAACTAGAAAACATAAAAGGAACACAAGGGAGCTCAACTTACTTCGAGGGAAATGTTCACCAAGCTTGGAGGAAGAATGGGAACCAAACCCTAACAGAGCTCGTTGCTGCAGTTCTAAGAGGAATAGGAACAACTTTTGGAAATGGGCAGAGAGGGTTAAGGTTGGTTTTGGGAATTTGGGTACCCTATGGGCAGTCTTAGGCCCAACAGATTAAGTTTTAGGACAAAAAATAAGTGAGCCTTATAGTCATTATAATGACTAACAATTTTTTGTTATTAAAATTGATTGTTAATGAGATATTTTATTGTAGTATAAATTATTGGCATAATTTTAAAAGTATTAGTTTGATTTTATTGACAATAAGTAAATAAATTATTTCTGGTATTATATGTTTAGCTAACGAATGATTATTGAATGATTTATGGGAAAATAAAATTAATAAAAAACTCTAAATTTATAAAGTAAAATAAAATATTTATTTTTCAAATTTAATTTAAAAATAAATTAATTTCAAATTTTAGACGTAATAATTTAATATATTAATTCCAACATATGAAATAAAAATATTTCTTTAATTTTTTAAAATTACCATTATATAGACCTCAACCTAATTTTATTTGAATTGTAAGCTTAATCAATTGGATTAAAGTTGAGCAACTTTAATTTACACCATTATTTGTTAGACTGCTACAATGTATTTTATGGAATATTTGAATTGGCTCTTTGTCTTAGTAGATTTTATATTTTTTAAAATATTATAGACTCCATTTTGTCTCGAATTAAAACTAATTGTATACAAGTTACTTGCGTACAGAATTATTTTAAATAAAGATTTCAAACAAAACTTGACTTTTATAAGTCCAATAAAAAAAGCCTTTATTTTATAATAATATAATATTACTGCAAAACATGCGTAACTATATATTCAACAATTTTTCAATTCCGTACAATTATTGAGGAATCTAGCAATCCATGCAGAGCAAAACTAGTGAGAATCATGCCAACTAATTCTGAACTTTATTAAATCAATATTTTGATGGTGCTCAACATGTGAATGTCACAAAATTAAAAAAATTAAACTGTGAAGAGTCGATAATCTTTAATGCGTGTTTGAATAAAAAAAAAAACTTTAATTAAAAACCAATTTTAAAAAAAAAATAGTTAACCACGACTAATATCAACTTATAAAATTAAAAATATTGATTACTAAAATAATCATTATTATAAATAAAAATTATAATTAATACTATATTAATCATGAATTAATTTAAAACTAATTTAAAAACTAATTTATTTTAATAGTCAAAATCAAGATAATTAATTTTTAGTAACCAATTTTCTTTAATAGTTAATTTAATGACTAATTATAATTTTTTATTCATAATAATATTTATTTTAATAACTAACAATTTTAAGTTTTGTAAATTAGTATCTAAATTGGTCACTATAATTTATAATAATTATTAATCACTAAAACCGGTCACTAAGTTGATGTTTATTTATGCACCGATTAAAATAAAAATATTTAGTAAAACTTCTACCGATTAAATGATGTATTAATTAATTTTAATTTGTATATAAAGTTTATTTCTTTTTATTTTTAAAAATTCTTAGGAAGAAATTTATTCACATATATAATTATTTTATGTTTCTTTCTTTATATATTTGACAACAATTATTTTAAGAATAATTTTGACAAAAACTATCTTTCATGTTAAATATTTTATTTTCTTGAAATTTAATTATTTTATTTTCTAATTAATTTTAATCAATTTAGTTTTAAAAAAGAATTAATTGTACATGCAAAAATAAGTAAAGTAATAATTCACCCTTCTCTCTGTCTATAATTAGAAATGTTTTTTTTTCTATGAGAAGAATTGTTGTATGGACACTTTCGTGAATGCTTGATAAATTAATTTTCATTAAAGTTATTTTTGAAATAAAGTGGTTTATTTTTTAATGTTTTAATTTAAATCTAAGTTACTAAAAGCATTTTGAAGTTAACCTAGGTTTAACTTAAAATCAATTTTAAACTCATAACTAAATTTTCAACATTAAATCAAGTGTATAAATATTTAGTGAACATTAAAAGTATTAAATGAACTCAGTTTTGAACTCGTAATTAATTATTTAACATTAAGTTAAATATTTAAGAATACTACACAAAAAATAACTTTAATATGAAAACTAATAAAGTGAGTTTTAAACCATGTTAATCACCTTAATCTAAATTATATTAGAATTTGTATTAATAATAAAAAAAGAGGTTCTTTGGTATGGACCCATTAAACAAGGCTAGTAACTTACAAGAACTTTTTTAAACAAAGTATCGTAGTGTTGTTTGTTTAATATACATTTTTTAAACTGTCATCTAATTTTAATTAACATATAAAACGTTAGGTTGGGATACTCTTGTCGGTATGGTCTTATTTTATCATCAATCAATAGGAAGGTTCAAATTGACCTATCAATATTGTTTTGGTGAATTATATATATATATATATATATATATATATATATATATATATATATATATATATATATATATATATATTATCAATTTAATACGTCAAAATGTTGCTAAACTATGTTTTCAAATTTAATTATACTATCATTAAAAAATAATGATTCATATTTATTTCAATTAATCTTTTTTTTCTCCATATTTAAATAACTCTTACATTAAAATATTTTAGAAAAATAATCTACCCCAATCAAAATCATTCATTAAATAATTAACGAGACAACTAAGTCTTTGTATAGCAAAAGGATGATGTAATTGGGCTCATTTTTAATCCATCTACCAATTGATACGATGCATCACGTTAACAATTTTGCGGCTATTCTTCCTGCACCCCTATACCCATATTAAAATACCCTTGATTAAAAAAATTAATAGAAACCTAACATAAGAGCCTCTCCCTCTTATGACAGAAACGCCACAGCTGCACCTTCGTACATCTGCACCTCCATTATCGTCTGAAGGGTTAATCTCCATAGTTGAAAGGAAGCATGCACCGTAATTAATGGCAAACTTTCTAACCATGACCAAGCACATACAAGAAGAATGAACTTCATTTATGAAAGGTGGACCCAAACTCTTATGCTCTTGGACCATAATTAATTGTAAATAGTAGAGTAGGTTTATTTTGGGCCCTATATAATGGATCAGGTAATCTAAGATTTTCCTTTTGCACCTTGTATCATAGGCCAAGTAGTGTAGGATTTTGAACCTAGAGAAGAAAAAACTAAAAGAGACGCCTTTGGATGGTTGACTTTAACTCAACATGTGCATATTCAAGCTTGGAGAGCAAGGTTGAGGGTGTCTTAGTCCTTTCCCCTTTTGGAGAGGCATGGGACACATGCTAGGACATGTGGCAAGCTCTCCTTTTGGTCCCCAAGTTAGCAAAACTAGGGATTTTACCTTTCATTTTGGAGACACCTCTAGGGTTTCTTAGGTTATAATATAGATCTCTTCACCATGTAAAAAACACTTTTGAGATAAGTAATGTTATGCTTTCATTTTTGTGCCATGTTTGTCTCTTAAGTTACCAAAGGCTAGAACACCCTTTTTAGGTTTCCTCTATCCACTTTTCTATAAACTTGTCCCAACCTTTCTTGAGAGCATTCAAAACACTACACCATGTATCATAATATACGCATACACCCACCATCCATATAACTTTTGCAGTCACCTTGCCTCTTCTCCATGCTTAGAGCCACCTAGCTTGAGGAGGAGACCTTCATTTAGTATCAAGAGCTTTGGTTCTTCAAGAGCTAAGTTATTCGTTACCTTGAATATTTTATATTTTTCGTATTGTTACATGTTATTTTTCTTCATTGTCTTATTTTTTTCTCTTTTCATTTTGAGTTACATGGTTTTATTTTATTTTATTTTTGTTTCATCATTTGAACCATTCGATTTTTACCTTAAGTTTCCATATGGCAAGAAAGGTAAGTGGACATGAGAGATATTATTTAAATTAAAAAATAATACTTTAAATCAAAGTGAAAGTAGGATAGTAGTAAACGGATTCAGCTTAGGAAATCATATGTTTGATTTCTACTATGTGCATTGTCAACCTCTAATTTTGTCTGGATAAATAAAATGATTTTAAAGAAAATTATAATAATAAATATAAAAATAATAATAGTAAATAAAAATAGGTAAAATAAAGTTTATAAAAAGAAAATTTAAAAGAAAGTTAATTGTATTCACGCACACACTATGCTTCACTAAACTCGTGCACACTAACTGAACCCACAATCAATTTACTTACCTACACTATAAAACATAATAGAAAAGCATTCTGGGGGATTTTTTTTTGAAGAGACATATTGAAAAGGAAAAGCAGTGGGAAGTTTAGGGGATGAAGTTTGGAGAATCAGAGAACAAATTGATTATTGGAAATTAAAGAACATAGTGAAAGAGCAATCAGTGTAGGGTTTTTTTTTTCTTTTTTCAGTGCCATTTTGATATTAACGTATCTTTTTTGTCACTTTTTTTTTATTTTTTGTTGATTGATTTCTCATCTCTTATTCAGATATTTATTCGTCAACATACTTTGCATTAAGAATGTGTCTAATTGCTTATGATTTAGTTTTTTGCACAAATGATGTGTTTGATGGATACCTATCGCTACGTTACTTTAATCTCTCCATTTGCATCGATTCATCTTCACACGAGTAAATCTAGAACCACGGATAGAGTTTCATGTACAATATACAATGTTACAGAATAATTGAGCAAACTAGGGAATCAAATTTCAAAATCATGTTTCAAATTATTTGTTGAAGGTGCGAAAGTAGAAGGAAAATGTTGGAGTTGGCTTGGGTAAAGTGGACTTAGGGTTGCATGTAAAGAATTGTGAGAGTATGAATGAGTTGAAGGAGCGAAATTGGGTTGAGGCGCAATTGTGGCATGGCGAGCGACGACGGCCTTTACCTGTGGTAGGTTTCAAATCTTGCTCATTAGTGGAGGGGAGAGGATAGCAACTAGCGACGCCAGTGAGTGCTCTGATGGTAGCCTGCACTAACCAAATGTTTCACTACGGGTAGCATCCAAAACTCAGAAATGTAAAAAAGTTAGATGCAGAACACATGCAACATTGCACTCGTCACGGATACGATATGTGTATTAGATACGACACGTATCCGATACGTCGATATGTTTATTTTTAAAATAATAGGATACGATACGTGATAGATACGTGATATATGAATAATGAAAAACGTACAATCATTCTAACAAACATAATAAATATATGATTGTTAATGTGTGAATCCAAATTTTCTAATTAGAGACGAATTATTTTGGTAGTCAAAACCTTGTAGCTAATGTTAGTGACCAATTTAAAAATCAATTCATTATTGAAACTATTTTAATTATCAATTTAGAGACCGATTATAATTTTTTGGAACTATTTTAGTTGTCAATTTGGTCACTATATAGTGACTAATTATGATTTGTCACTAAAATTGGTCATTATTCAAAGATTTTATTATAGTGTACTACTACTTTATAAATTAGATACTTCATTAATAAGTATCCTAAAGTATCGGATACGATACCTGTCGAATACGGATAGGTGACCCAAATTGAAGTATCGGTGCATCGTAGGAAGACATCCAATCCAATAGAGCAAGCAATTAGTCACAACAAGGAAAACAAAGAGAGAAGCTAGTCACAGGTAAACACGCACTCTCTCTGAGCTCGATTGACTTGCCTAGTTTCACTCCGAGATAGAGACCAGTTACCGAGCCAATTAGATGCTTGCCTCGCCTTGTTTAACTCCCAAGTTTCATAAGTAAGCCAGGCAAATCACCTTGTTCAAAGATTTCAGAGCAAGTACTTCCAAAAAAATGTTTGCCTAGACAGAGCTTCCAACCACTTGGACCTGATGATACACCTGTAGGTCATCCTCTGTGAATCTGCAAGACAGGGAGAGAAAGGCATGTCAGACTCACAAGAGAAAGATAGTCAATGTAGTCAGTCAGAGAGAGATGGGAATTCTACTAACTGAATTCGGAAGACTTGCTAGTCTAAGAGAGATTGGGCCCATGCTTCCGGGAATCACAATAGTATATCAGGAAGGCCCTATTGAGTGTCATGCCTGAACTCATGTTCCGGAGAGTGCTTGTCAGATCACTTATGCCTATGCAAGGAGAGAGCATTGCTAAGGGAAAGTTCAATCATTGGGAAGGTCAGACACAAGAAACCCGAACTGCCTGAAAGGTAACTAGCTTGTCGTCTTCTTTCCTCAACTAGTGAAAGGCCTCACTATCTACTAGATTTGGTCTACCGAGTAGCTAGATCATACTGTAGCATGTTGAGAGTCTTGTGAGGAATGATGGTCACTCTCCTTGCACTCTAGTATAGGAAAGCTAACCTGGTTGATCCACTACACTCTAAGAAGCAAGTCTCGACTAATTAAGTAAATCTGGGTTAGACCGGAAGTGATTAGAAATTGCAATCTTCTTTCACAAACTACAAACTAGCGATAGTTAAAAAGAGCGAAGTGTAGCCATGTTTAAGCTGGAAGAGATAGTGATTTCCATGTTTACTAAGCTATATATCTATCTATTAGTTAGCCGACTTAAAGAGTTAAGACTCACAATATCGAGAAAGCAAGTTGATCATAGATGGGGGTTAAGCTTGAAGTGAAGTGTCCACCCTAAGGTGAATCTGATGTTTAAACGAGACTAACACAAGAATGGAGGGACAAATTAAAGTAAGAATCCCTCAACTCCTTCGATTAACTATATCTACTTATATTTATTAGAAGAAAGGGGGTATCCCTTGGTATAAGTAAGGGGGAAAACAACATTCATTCAAAAGTTGCGATGCATACAAAAGGTTAGATGACTTAATGTCAATCCTAACAATAGGAACATTTACATAATGGGTTAACAATAACTTCAACTATTAGACCAGACTTAACTAAAAAACTTCTTGATGTATAGATAATTAGTGAGCGCATGTTGTCTCCTTTGAAAGTCTCAAAGAAGTGAAGTGGGACCTTTTTAGGAAGTAAGGTTGATTTGTGACAACTTTCGTCACCATCTTTCTAAGTGGTATGGTATGCTAGGTAGTTGACGGGCTCTTAACTATGGTTTGGTTTCAAAGACCGGACACTTAGAAAAGTATACTACTGGATTTAAGACGTTTTGATATTGGGATGATGACAAAATTTCTACCTGCAAACTAACACTTTAGATATTACGGGTCCCTTTTGGTGGAACGCGTAGGTTGCATCCTCATATGCAAACTCAAATTTACTAGATAATTAAATATAAATTTTAAAATAATTTTTTTCTTTGCTAATTCTTATCTTATTTTATTATAGGTAATTTATTTTACTGCATTTACTTTCTTTGTAAGCCTTCATCTTCATGTACTTATTTCTTCATTTTTATCTTTTTTTTTGAGTTTTATTCACTATTCCATCTCTAAATGCAAAAATGCAAAAAATATGTTTGCTGGAAAAAAATGCCTTTATTCCTTATTGAAATACACATTAAAAAAGAATTCAATGACTTAAATATAATTAATATTGATCCATCATATAAGTGAGTTATAAATCAAGTTTGTTCTAAGAGTGGAATCATAAAAATCAATACAATTTAAGTCAAATTGAAAATCATTATAATTTACGGTCCAGTTGTCAAAATAATCCACATCAAGTTGATTTGAATGAATTTCAAGTACATTTAACCATATCAAACCAAAATCCTCGAAAAATAGACTCTAAATCCTCGAAAAATAAACTCTAATATTAAAATTACTATTTTACTTTTTAGATTGAACCAATTTTAAATGAAACGAATTATAATAGTTTTATTCTAATATTATTCCTTAAAATGCTGATATAGTTTTATTTTTTAATATATTTCATAAAGTGAATATTTCATCTTCCTTACCTACCCTTTCTCCTCTTAACTTATAATTTAGGATAAATTAAAAAATATAATATAAAATATGCAACTTATTTTCCTTAACGAGGATAATAATATAAAGTGAATATCTCATTGGGACCTTCGTGCACTCTCTAGCATTACTTTAGAGCAGGGATAACAACGGAAAGGGACGAGTTTCACTATTTCATACCCATATCCATAAAAATAATTTATCCTCATATCCATATCCAAACCTAATAGATATCAAACTTTTGTCTCATGCTTATCTTCATCAAGTAATGGATATATTCTCGTACTCATACAAGTACCCGTGTTCTTACTGTTTCAATATTAATTAATTTTTATAATAAAAAAATACTATAAAGAAAATGTAATATTATCAAATATTTAATGTTAAAAGGATAATTATTTCTTCGATATCAAATATCAACATAGTCAACTCTTGAGAAATAATGAAAATTGTTTTAGCAAAACAAAATGAAATAAAAATTAATAATAGAGTAAAGAAGATAAAATTTTTATATTACCTAGTAAATAATGTGTTAACACCTCATTTTGTCCACTTTGTTTTCAAAAATAAAATAAAACAAAACAGAATAAAAATAAATTACTCCTAATAAATAATCCAAAATAATCCTATACAATAATAGAAGATCAGTTTTAAAATTAAAATAATTAAAAATATGAAAACAGAATAGTAAAGGTAAGGGGGAGATGGCATTTTGCATCGAGAGGAGATAACTTTTACTATTATGCCTTCTCCTATGATTGTCATCGCATCTTGTAGATTCTAGGCCATCATCAAAAGCACTTTCCATCAACACCTTTTACGGTAGAAGACAATACCATAAAACCAAGGAAACCATCATTCTTAACCACTCTTGCAGAAAGATAAAGTCACAGAAATCACCAACTGTAGCAGGGACTAGTCTCCTCCATCAAACAACCATTGTCATTGCAGATTTCATATACTAATCCATTAAAGCAACAAAATCTCAAAATCTCCTGAAATCACAGGATTTCATCTTCTAACATCATCTAAAATCATTTACTTTCTCTGTAATAAAAATCTTCTATAAAAAGGAGAGGAGATGGATGGATAAGAGATTGAAAAAATTGGTTAAGAAGAGAACATTCCAAAATGGAAGCCTAAGCTCAAACACGCCACAACAGGACTCACAGCACTAATCAAACTTCCCGTTTGAAGTTGGTAATAAATAATTTTTACCCTCATCTTGGAATGCTCTACGTTCCATTGTGTGTTTTATGCTCTGCATTATAACTCCCCATTATTCTCCTATCTCTGCATATTGAAATCATATTTGTTTGTTTAGGATCAGTATTCAGTATGCACTTGAGATCTTTATGTTCAAAATGCCTTTAAAATTAGTATGTGAAAATGCACTTGAGATTTGTATGTTCAAAATGCCTTTAAAATCGGTATATGAAATAAGTGATATTTTCTTATCTTTTTTTTTCTCTCGTAAGTCAAATAACCCTTTGAAAGTAAACATGAAAATGCCTTGATTTTTAGAGGTCATAAAATTTCATACTTACCATCTAGACAAACTCCCGTCATAGTTGAAGATGATCCCTTTCGAATCGTATCCGATAAGTCTCGAATTTGTGTTATGACCATCCCGAAACCGCATATGAACCACGCTGGAGCAGAATCTAAGTCATTCCCTCTTGAAATCGCACCTAAACCTTTTCCGATAGAACATCAACCTCTAGTCACGTTTGAGACTGTGTTCCTTTTTCCTTCAGATCCACATTTGGACTGTCCTAGAAAGCTTCACACCAACCCTGCAACCAGCGTTTTCTCCCTTTCCGCAGACTTCCCTTTCGTTTTCTCCCATTTTGTTATGGCTTCTTTTCCTTTTTTTATTATTTATGTTTTCTTTTCTTATCTATAATATATAAATTTGATGCATGTGTTAATTAAATTCTATTAGTATATTAACCTTCGTAGCAATCTAGACTCTGGAAACTAGCGTTTTGTTTCATTCTATAATTATAAAGTAAAATTTTAATAATAATAATAATAATAATTAAATATGTTTTAAGTAATTATAGTAAAATCACTTTATATATTTTATATTAGTTATTTAAAAAATATATATTTTTAACCACTTTAGATATACTTCTAATTTAGTTATCTTAAAATTATTCAAAATTATTCTATTGATACTTTTTATATGGTTTTTTTTTAAATCACTTTAGATGCACTTCTAATTTGGTTATTTCTATTTTAGACCACTTTGGATGCACTTCTAATTTGGTCATCCTAAAATTATTCAAAATTATTTTATTGATACTTTTTATAAGGTTATTTTTATTTTAAACCACTTTAGATGCACTTCTAATTTGATTATTTTTATTTTAGACCACTTTGGATGCACTTCTAATTTGGTCATTTTAAAATTATTCAAAATTATTTTATTGATATTTTTTATAAGGTTATTTTTATTTTAAACCACTTTAGATGCACTTCTAATTTGGTTATTTTTATTTTAAACCACTTTCGGTGCACTTCTAATTTGGTCATTTAAAAATTATTCAAAATTATTTTATTGATACTTTTTATAAAGTTATTTTATTTTTTATTTTAAATCACTTTAGATGCACTTCTAATTTGGTTGTTCCTATTTTTGTATTTTAGACCACTTTGGATGTACTTCTAATTTGATCACCTTAAAATTATTTAAATTTTTTACCATTTTAAGAGATTTTTCATTTATTACAAATTTGTAACCACTTTAGATGCACTTTTAATTTGGTTATTTTATTTTAACCTTTCTGAAACCACTTTAGATTCACATCTATTTTGGTTATCTAAAATTGTTTGAAACCCTTTTTATTTTTTTTATATATCACAAATATTATATAAAAATTAAAATTTATTATTATTTCTACCCGCAAATATTTTCAACAAGAACTACATAACTTTGATTCTCCATTGCACTTATAACTTTGATTCTCCATTGCATTTGGAGATACGTAGGAGCGGGGTATCATCCCTGTCGAGCTAAATAAATAGACAAATATTGCTATTTTGTTATAATAATATTAGTTTTTTTAGAAAGGTTTTTTTTGTTGAGGCGAAATAAATTTTCTTAAGTTAAATAATTTCCTCATTTAATTATAGGCAACCGTCTTAGGACGGACGTTGTGGGGTGCTAATACTTTCCCTACGCGTAACCGACTTACGAATCCATTTTGGTTTTTAGAACCAATTCTCTTTTAAAAGGTTTTTTCTAATATTTCCCTTGAATAAATATTGGTGGCGACTCCATTAAAATCGTTTTTTTAAATGATGGAAAGCTATCCCGTCGTGATTTCAGTTGTGACATGATGAAATGATTATGTTATTAAACACTTAAATTGATAGTGTTAAACATTATCTTGTGAAAGAAAAATACACAATAAATAAAAATATTAAAAAACAATAGAAATATTCAAATGTGAGACATAAAAAATTTAATTGACATACATTATTTGAACATAATTGCATAAAGGTTATGATAAGATGAAAAATATATTGGAGATACAAACGAATTCCATGACAAACTAAACAATTAGAAGAAATATAAAATAGAAAGTGTTTAATAACATATATATATATATATTTATATATATATATATATATATATTTATATATATATATATATATAAATATATATATATATATATATATATATATATATATATATATATATATATATATATATATATATATATATATTATATAAACAAAATTTATATAAAA
>Ga0214542_1000486_pt1 | contig 71884 bp, 65 predicted proteins | sample CNSS1metaG_FD_160096 | JGI IMG/M metagenome (GOLD analysis project Ga0214542, IMG submission 160096) | Root nodule microbial communities from cowpea collected in UCLA plant growth center, Los Angeles, California, USA - CNSS1 | ecosystem: Host-associated > Plants > Roots > Nodule | place: USA...
AAGGCTTCGGTGGGCATCGATCCGATCGATCGGCGGCCCAGTTCGGGTGGCCACCCGGGCTGGGCCATTCCTCATGGAACATGGCCATCCTAACCCGGCGCGCTAATACAAGGGTGGGCAAAGGCGCACCGCGCCGTGCCCACGCGCTTTCTCTAGTGCGGCGAACGGTGGGCACGCTTCGCTTTGCCCACCCTACGACACCTACTTTGTCGGTATGGTGCTCGCTCCCTCGCCGAGGTCGCGTTGCATCATCACGGTGTCCAGCCAGCGACCGAATTTCAGCCCGACACTGGGATGCGTGCCAATCATCTTGAAGCCGCACCTTGTGTGCACGCCGATCGATCCGGCATTGGCGGAATCGCCGATGACAGCAATCATCTGGCGGAAGCCGCGCGCCTCGCATTCGGCGATCAGCCGTTCCAGCAGCATTGAGCCGACGCCGCGGCGGTGGAAGGAGGGATCGAGATAGATCGAGTTCTCCACCGTGAAGCGATAGGCCGGCCGCGGCCGGTAGGCGCCGGCATAGGCATAGCCGGCCACGCGCCCGTCCAGCATGGCGATGAAATAGGGGTAGCCGCCGTCGATCAGCGCGCGATAGCGGCGCGTCATTTCGGTGAGGTCGGGCGGCTCCAGCTCGAACGTCGCCGTGCCCTCGCGGACAGCCTGCTGGTAAATGGCGGTGATGGCGGGGAGGTCGGCCTCGGTGGTGGGCCTGATATCGGGTGCGGACATGGGGGAAGATTAGAGTCTTCCCGCGGCTGCCGGAAGGGGGACTCGGCGCATCCACACCCGTCATTGCGAGCGCAGCGAAGCAATCCAGAAATGCATCCGCGGAGGGGCTCTGGATTGCTTCGTCGCAACGGCTCCTCGCAATGACGGGAGAGGCCCCAACCCCACAAACAAAAACCCCGGCCTTTCGGCCGGGGTTCGTGTCCGTTCTCTCTCGTCTCAGAGCTTACTCGCGCTGGCCGAGGAGCTGCAGCAGCAGCGTGAACAGGTTGATGAAGTTCAGGTACAGCGACAGTGCGCCGGTGATGGCCGAACGCTCCGCGATGTCACCGCCGGCCGAGGCATAGCCGTAGATGTAGTCGTTCTTCAGCCGCTGGGTGTCCCAGGCGGTGAGGCCCGAGAACACCAGCACGCCGACCACCGACACGATGAACTGCAGCATCGAGCTGGCCAGGAACAGGTTCACCAGGCTGGCGAGAACGATGCCGATCAGGCCCATGAACAGGAACGAGCCCATGCCGGTCAGGTCACGCTTGGTGGTGTAACCGTAGAGGCTCAGCGCACCGAAGGTGGCCGCCGTGATGAAGAACACCCGGACGATCGAGGTGTGCGTGAACACCAGGAAGATCGACGACAGCGAGATGCCCATCAGCGCCGCGAACACCCAGAACAGGATCTGGGCGGTCGAGGGGGCCAGACGGTTGATGCCCGCCGAGATCGCGAACACCATCGCGAGCGGCGCCAGGATGAACAGCCACTTCAGGGGGCTGACGAACATGGCGTAGCCGAACGGCGTCAGGAACACCTTGCCGACGCGGACGGCGTCCGCCGTCGGAACGTCGGTCACGGCGGCCATGTAGACGCCGAGCGCGGCAAGGCCGGTGATGGCCAGGCCAATGCTCATGTAGTTGTAGATGCGCAGCATATAGGCGCGCAGGCCGGCATCGACCGTCGCGGCGTCAACACGCCCGGCGGCCCTGCCGAAAGGAGAAGCGTAGTTACGGTCTAGGTCCGACATGGTCGAATTCCCGTTGGTTGGTCCGGTCCGGCACGAGGGTCGCCATGCCGCCGGTTCGTCAAATTCTATCTCGGAGACCGCTGCCAGCCGACTTAATTTTGGCTCACAATCGGGACTCCGAACCCATCCGATATGTGGGAAACTAACACATTCGCCGCAACCTTCCACGCGCGGCTGAATGTCGCCCTCGGCGCCTATCCTGACGCGAAGCTGACGGGCAGCGTGGTTAATCGCCGAAACCCGGGCGATTCCGCCCGGCTCGATCCGCCGCTACATTTTGTCACAAATTTCGCAACACCGTCGCGGGCTTTTTGTTCAATGCCAGCAGCGTGCCGGCAAGCCCCAGCCCGACGGTGACGACCAGCGCGGCGGAGACCACGCCGGCGGCACTGCCGGCCTGCCAGACGAAGCTCAGCGTCATCAGCCGCGTCACGATCAGCCAGGCCGCGATGCTGCCGGCGATCACCCCGAACACCGCGGTGGCGAGGCCGATCAGCAGGTATTCGAGGGCGTAGGCGCCGAGCAGCCGCAGCCGCGTCGCGCCGAGGGTCTTCAGGATCACCGCATCATAGACCCGGTGGCGGTGGCCGGCGGCGAGCGCCCCGCCCAGCACCAGGATCGCCGAGATCAGCGTCACGGCGCTGGCGCCGCGGATCGCCAGGGCCAGATTGGTCACCACGGAGCCGACCGTCTCCATCACCTCGCGCACGCGCACGCTCGTCACCATCGGATAGGCGTCGGCGACCTCCTTGATGATCTTGCCGTCGCCCGCCGCCTTTCCGCCCGCTTCCGTCAGCGTCGCGATGTGGGTGTGCGGCGCGCCCTTGAAGGCGTTGGGCGAGAACACCAGGACGAAATTGATGCCGAGACCCTGCCAGTCGATCGTGCGCAAATTGCTGATCTTGGCCGGAATGTCGCGGCCGAGCACGTTGACCACCACCTCGTCGCCGAGCTTGAGGCCGAGCCCGTCGGCGATCTTCTTCTCCATCGAGACCAGCGGCGGGCCGGAATAATCGGCCCGCCACCATTCGCCCTCGACCACCTTGGAGCCCTTCGGCAGCTCGGCGGTATAGGTCAGGCCGCGGTCGCTCTGCAGCACCCATTCGGAATCCGTGGTCGGCTTGAGCTCCTCGGCGCGCACGCCGCGCGCGGCGACGATCCGCCCGCGCAGCATCGGCACGTCCTCGATCCTGGCGCCGGGGGCGATCTGGCGCAGATAGCCATCGAACTGCTCGGCCTGCGCGCTCGGAATGTCGATGAAGAAGAACGATGGCGCCTGGTCGGGAAGCGCTGCCAGGAATTGCCGGCGCAGATTGCCGTCGATCTGGGTGATGGTGACGAGCACGGCGAGCCCGAGCCCCAGCGACAGCACGACGGAGGGCGTCAGCGCGCCCGGCCGGTAGATGTTGGCGATCGCCAGCCGCAGCATCGGCAGCCGCGTCCGCGGCAGCCGTCGTGCGATCGTCATCAATAGGGCGGCGATGCCGCGCAGCAAGGCGAACACGACCACCGAGGACGCCACGAACACCGCGGCGATGCGCCGGTCGAACGACAGGCCGATCACGACCGCGATGAGGAGTGCGATCACGACGGCCATGAACACGAGATAGCTCGCGCGTGGCCGGTGCCATTCGGAGCTGATGGTGTCGCGGAACAGCGCGGCCACCGGCACGTCGTGCACGCGCGCGAGCGGCCACAGGCCGAAGGCGAGCGCGGTGAGGAGGCCGTAGAGGAAGGACAGCGCGAGCTCGTCGGCGTGCACTGCCGGCACCACCGGCAGCGGCAACAGCTTGCCGAACAGGCCGACGATGGCAAAGGGCATCGCGGCGCCGAGCGCCAGGCCGATCACGGACCCGATCGCGGCCAGCAGGACCACTTGCGCCAGGTAGATGCCGAACACGTCCCGGCCGGTGGCGCCGACGGCCTTGAAGGCGGCGATCACCTCGAGCTTGCGGTCGATGTGGCTCTTGACGGCATTGGCGACGCCGACGCCGCCGACCAGCAGCGCGGCAAGCCCGACCAGCGTCAGGAACTGCGTGAAGCGGTTGATGTTGCGTTCGAGCTGCGGCGAGGCATTGGAGCGGCTGCGGATCTCCCAGCCGGCCTGCGGCGCGGCGCTGCGCGCATCCGCGATGAAGGCTTCGGTGGCGCGCTCGTTGTTCGTAGCCTCCGGCAGCTTGACCCGGTAGACCCAGCGCACCAGGCTGCCGGGCTGGATCAGGCCGGTGGCACGCAAGGCCGCCTCGCTGATCAGAAAGCGCGGCCCGAAGCCGATGCCGCCGGCGAGCTTGTCGGGCTCGGCCTCGACGGTGGAGCGGATCTGGAACGTTGCGGACCCGATCGTGACGCGATCGCCGGTCTTGAGCGAGAGCCGCGCCAGCAGCGTCGGATCGGCGGCGGCGCCGAACGCGCCGTCTCGCTCGGCGAGTAGATCGGCCATCGGCAGCTTTGGTGCCAGCGTCAGCTGTCCCAGCATCGGATAGGTGTTGTCGACCGCCTTCATCTCGACCAGCGCCAGCTTGCCGTCAGCTGAACGCGCCATGCCGCGCAAGGTCGCAGCCGCCGACAGCGTGCCGCGCGAGCGCAGGAACGCGACCTCTTCCGGCTTGGCCTCGCGCTGGAACAGCACGAAGGAGACGTCGCCGCCGAGCAGCGTGCGGCCTTCGCGTGCGAGACCGTCGCTCAGGCTCGCGGACACCGAGCCGACGCCGGCAATCGCCATCACGCCGAGCGCGATGCAGGCGATGAAGACGTAGAAGCCGCGCAGGCCGCCGCGCAATTCGCGCAAGGCGTAGCGCAGCGACAGCGCGACGGCGTTCGGCTTCGCGAACGATTCGGCCACGGCGCTCATGCGGGCGCAGACTGCGTGTCGATGCGCCCGGAGCGCAGGCGGATGACGCGGTCGCAGCGATGCGCGAGCGAGGAATCGTGCGTCACCAGCACCAAGGTCATGCCGCGCTCGGCGTGCTTGCTGAACAGCAGATCGACGATCTGCTTTCCGGTCGCTTCGTCGAGATTGCCGGTCGGCTCGTCGGCGACCAGGATCGCGGGATCGGGTGCCAGCGCGCGTGCGAGTGCGACACGCTGCTGCTCGCCGCCGGAGAGCTGGGTCGGATAATGATGCAGGCGGTCGCCGAGCCCGACCGATTGCAGCTCCTCTGCCGCGCGCTTGGCGGCATCGGGGTTGCCGGCAAGCTCGAGCGGCACTGCGACGTTCTCCAGCGCCGTCATGGTCGGGATCAGGTGGAAGGACTGGAAGACGATGCCGACCTGGCGGCCGCGGAAGCGCGCCAACGCGTCCTCGTCGAGGGCATTGAAAGGCGTGCCATTCACCACCACCTCTCCGCTATCAGGACGCTCCAGCCCCGCCATCACCATCAGCAGCGTGGATTTGCCCGAGCCTGACGGGCCGATCAGGCCGATCGTCTCGCTCCGGCCAACCCGCAGGCTGATATCCTTGAGGATGTGAACGCGTGCCGCGCCCGTGCCCAATGAGAGGTTGACGTTGGAGATGGCGATGGTGTCCGCGGTAGCGGCGAGCGAAGAGGCGTCGATGCGAGTGTCCATGGTCCGGTCATATGGCAAGTCCGCACGCGGGGTCGAGAGGCGTTACGGATTGTTCATGCACATAGCCGTGTTGATGCTCGCCGTCATGACGATGGCGAGCCCCGCTGGGGCGGGTGCGACAAAATCGATCAAGCTGGTCGTCCTCGGCGATTCCTTGAGCGCTGGCCTTGGCCTTCCGGCCCAGGAGGCGTTTCCCCAAAAGCTCCAAAAAGCCTTGCGGGCCAAAGGCATAGAGGTCGACATGACCAATGCCGGGGTGTCCGGTGACACCACCTCGGGCGGCCGCGACCGGCTCGACTGGTCGGTGCCCGATGGAACTGACGGTGTCATCGTCGAGCTCGGCGCCAACGACGCGCTGCGCGGCATCGATCCCGACGTTGCGCGCGCCGCGCTGACCGACATCGTCCAGCGGCTCAAGGCACGCAAGATTGCGGTCATGCTGTGCGGCATGCTGGCGCCGCCGAATTACGGCGCCGAATACGCCGCGCGCTTCAATTCGATTTATCCGGATCTGGCGAAGACATTCGACGTGCCGCTCTATCCGTTCTTCCTCGAAGGCGTCGCGGCCGAGGCCAAGCTCAACCAGGCCGACGGCATTCATCCGACCGCTGAAGGCGTCGACATCATCGTCAGCAGGATCATGCCCATGGTGGAGGCATTCATTGGCACGATCGCTGAGCAACGGCGTTGAAAAGCGGGCAACGCTAACCCTAATTCCCAGGGTTTTACCGGGGTGAGGCGCGGTGTGCTTCGCAGAGTCACACAACTGCGATAGGAATCAGGGTACCGGTGATTCGTCGCCGGCTCTAATTTGGATATGGTACTCGCTGTTCGAGCACCGTACCCAAGCATCGGGAGTGCGAAACGATGCCGCGTTTGTTCACGGGTCTGGAAATTCCGGCCGAGATCGGCCAGTCGCTTTCCAACTTGAGGGGTGGCCTCCCCGGCGCCCGCTGGATCGATCCCGAAAATTATCACGTCACCCTGCGCTTCATCGGCGACATCGACGGCGCTTCCGCCAACGAGATCGCCTCGATGCTGTTTCGCGTCGACCGCAAGCCGTTCGAGGTGAAGGTGCAGGGGCTCACCAGCTTCGGCGGCCGCAAGCCGCGCGCAGTGGTCGCCACGATTGCGCCGAGCAAGCCGCTGATGGAATTGCAGGCCGAGCTCGAGCGCATGATGCAGCGGATCGGCCTCGACCCGGAGGGACGCAAGTTCATCCCGCACGTCACGCTCGCGAGGCTGCACGACGCCTCCGACCGCGACGTCGCCGATTATCTCTCGCTGCGCGGCTATTTCCCGAGCAAGGCGTTCATGGCGGAACGCTTCGTGCTGTTCTCCTCGCGCGCATCGACGGGCGGCGGCCCGTATGTGGTCGAGGATGCCTACGAGCTGTGTGAGTAATTTCTTTCTTAACCTCTCCCCGCTTGCGGGGAGAGGTCGGATCGCTCTCGCGATCCGGGTGAGGGGGACAGGTCTTTCGATGGATCTCATACGCGGATAGAGCCCCTCACCCCGACCCTCCCAGCGCGAGCGAAGCTCGTCGCGCCCCCGTAAGAACGGGGCGAGGGAGAAGAAACGCGCATACCTCTGACCCCATTTCACGGCTTGCAATTTCCGTCCGTCTCTGGCGGTAAAGAGGCATGCTCTCCACCCCAAATCCCTCATTCCGCGAGGCCTATCAGGCCGAGATCGCGTCCGGTGCGATCGAGCCGGATGCCGCGCAGGCCGAGGTCGCCGAGGCCTATGCGGCGCTGGACCTGCGGCTTTCGACCTACAAGCCCGCCCGCAAGCAGGGCCTGCTCAGCCGCCTGTTCAGCTCTGGTGACAAGGACGAGGCGCCGCGCGGGCTCTACATCCACGGCGAGGTCGGCCGCGGCAAGACCATGCTGATGGACCTGTTCTTCCAGCACTCATCGGTCGAGCACAAGCGCCGCGCGCATTTCCACGAGTTCATGGCGGACGTGCACGAGCGCATCTACGATTATCGCCAGAGCATCGCGCGCGGCGAGATCGCCGACAGCGACGTCATCGCTCTAACGGCCAATGCGATCTTCGAGGAGAGCTGGTTGCTCTGCTTCGACGAATTCCACGTCACCGACATCGCCGACGCGATGATCCTGGGCCGCCTGTTCGCCAAACTGTTCGAGCTCGGCACCGTCGTGGTCGCGACCTCCAACGTCGCGCCCGACGATCTCTACAAGGGCGGTCTCAACCGCTCGCTGTTCCTGCCCTTCATCAAGCAGATCACCGACCACATGGACGTCGCGCGGCTCGATGCGCGCACCGACTTCCGCCTGGAGAAGCTGCAGGGCGTGCCGATGTGGCTGACACCGGCCGATGGCGATGCGGATGCCGCGCTCGATCGCGCCTGGAAGCGGATGACGGGCGGCGCCAAATGCCGCTCGCGCGACATTTCGATCAAGGGCCGCATTCTGCACGTGCCGTGCTCGGCCCATGGCGTGGCGCGGTTCTCCTTCGCCGACCTCTGCGAGCAGCCGCTCGGTGCATCCGACTACCTCAGGCTGGCGCACGACTATCACACCCTCCTGGTCGACCATATTCCAGTGATGGACCTCTCCCAGCGCAATGCGGCCAAGCGCTTCATCACCCTGATCGATACGCTCTATGACAACGCCGTGAAGCTGATGGCCTCGGCCGACGCCAATCCGATCTCGCTCTACCTCGCGACCGATGGCACCGAGGCCATGGAGTTCAACCGGACCGCCTCGCGCCTGATCGAAATGAGCTCGGAATCCTATCTGGCGCTGCCTCACGGCCGCAAGGATTCCACCGCCAGCGGCTCGACCAAGGGCTTGGTCGAGACTTAAGTCCTATCCCCCCGTCATTCCGGGGCGTCGCAAAGCGACGAGCCCGGAATCCATACTCCGGATGGTGGTTATGGATTCCGGGCTCGCGCTTCGCGCGCCCTGGAATGACGGTCGGGGTATGCTGGCTGCTATCTCGGCAAGCCCGACAATTGGGCATTGGGCGACTTGAACGGGGGAGACGAAAGGGATAACCACCCGTCTCAGTTTCCCCTCCTTACGTGTCTAAAGGACAGGTTCACATGGCGCGCGACAAGATTGCTTTGATTGGCTCCGGCCAGATCGGCGGAACGCTGGCTCACCTCATCGGCCTGAAAGAACTGGGCGACGTCGTGATGTTCGACATCGCCGAGGGCGTGCCGCAGGGCAAGGCGCTCGACATCGCGCAGTCCTCGCCGGTCGACGGCTTCGACGCCCACTACACCGGCGCGAACTCCTATGAGGCGCTCGACAACGCCAAGGTCTGCATCGTCACCGCCGGCGTGCCGCGCAAGCCCGGCATGAGCCGCGACGACCTTCTCTCCATCAACCTCAAGGTCATGGAGCAGGTCGGCGCCGGCATCAAGAAGTACGCCCCCGACGCCTTCGTCATCTGCATCACCAACCCGCTCGATGCCATGGTCTGGGCGCTGCAGAAGGCTTCGGGCCTGCCGCACAAGAAGGTCGTCGGCATGGCCGGCGTGCTGGATTCGGCCCGCTTCCGCTACTTCCTCGCCGACGAGTTCAACGTCTCGGTCGAGGACGTCACCGCCTTCGTGCTCGGCGGCCACGGCGACACCATGGTGCCGCTGGTGAAGTACTCCACCGTCGCCGGCATCCCGCTGCCCGACCTCGTCAAGATGGGCTGGACCTCACAGGCGCGCCTCGACGAGATCGTCGACCGCACCCGCAATGGCGGCGCCGAGATCGTCAACCTGCTCAAGACCGGCTCGGCCTTCTACGCCCCTGCCGCCTCCGCGATCGCGATGGCCGAGAGCTATCTGAAGGACAAGAAGCGCGTGCTGCCCTGCGCCGCCTATCTTAACGGCGAGTACAGCGTGAAGGACATGTATGTCGGCGTGCCCGTCGTGATCGGCGCCAAGGGCGTCGAGCGCGTGGTCGAGATCGAACTCGCCGGCAAGGACCGCGAGGCGTTTGACAAGTCGGTCGGTGCCGTGCAGGGCTTGGTCGATGCCTGCAAGAAGATCGCACCCGATCTTCTCGGCCGCTAAGGCAAAGCAATACCCGCCGAAGATCGAAACCCGGTCTTCGGCGGTTTCACTTCCGGACCCCGGCTGACCGGGGTGGGGTTCCGGTCTCGGCAGATCTCGATTGTCAAAGAATCCGGGTTGCAGTTCCTGTGGTATATGGTATGCCAGCCACAAGACTGAGGTGGGCCCATGAGGTCACCGCCCGCGGGTTCAGGGAGCGACCATATGAATATCCATGAATATCAGGCCAAAGCGCTGCTGCATGAATTCGGCGTTCCGATTTCGCGCGGCGTAGCGGTTCTCAAGGCCTCGGACTCCGACGCCGCCGCAAGACAGCTTCCCGGCCCGGTCTGGGTGGTGAAGAGCCAGATCCATGCCGGCGGGCGCGGCAAGGGCAAGTTCAAGGAAGCATCCGCCGGCGACAAAGGCGGCGTCCGCATCGCCAAGTCGGTGGAAGAGGTCAACGAATTCGCCAAGCAGATGCTGGGCGCCACGCTGGTGACCGTGCAGACCGGCCCGGCCGGCAAGCAGGTCAACCGCCTCTACATCGAGGACGGCTCCGACATCGACAAGGAATTCTACCTCTCGATCCTCGTCGACCGCGAGACCTCGCGCGTCTCCTTCGTGGTGTCGACCGAAGGCGGCGTCAACATCGAGGACGTCGCGCACAACACGCCGGAGAAGATCGTGACCTTCTCGGTCGATCCGGCGACCGGCATCATGGGCCATCACGGCCGCACGGTCGCGAAGGCGCTGAATCTGTCCGGCGACCTCGCCAAGCAGGCCGAGAAGCTCACCGCGCAGCTCTACGCGGCCTTCGTGGCCAAGGACATGTCGATGCTGGAGATCAATCCGCTGGTCGTGACCAAGCAGGGCGAGCTCCGCGTGCTCGATGCCAAGGTGTCGTTCGACGACAACGCCCTGTTCCGCCATCCCGAGATCGCGGTGTCCTTGCGCGATCTGACCGAGGAAGATGCCAAGGAAATCGAGGCGTCGAAATACGATCTCAACTACGTCACGCTCGACGGCAATATCGGCTGCATGGTCAACGGTGCCGGTCTCGCCATGGCGACGATGGACATCATCAAGCTCTACGGCATGGCGCCGGCGAACTTCCTCGACGTCGGCGGCAGCGCCAGCAAGGAGAAGGTCGCGGCCGCGTTCAAGATCATCACCGCCGATCCCAACGTGAAGGGCATCCTGGTCAACATCTTCGGCGGCATCATGAAGTGCGACGTGATCGCCGAGGGCGTCACGGCTGCTGTTCGCGAGGTCGGCCTCAGCGTGCCGTTGGTGGTCCGCCTCGAAGGCACCAACGTCGAGCTCGGCAAGAAGATCATCCGTGAATCCGGACTGAACGTGGTGCCCGCCGACAATCTCGACGACGCCGCGCAGAAGATCGTGAAGGCCGTCAAGGGAGGCTAACGCCATGGCCCAGGACCATCTCGCCGCATCATCTCCGCTCCCCGAGCATGCGCGCCTCGCCGCGTTCGCCGGCGAATGGGATGGTGAGGAGATGGTCTTCCCGTCGCGCTGGACGGCGGGCGGGCCGGCGACCTCGCGCACCGTCGCGCGCATGGATCTCAACGGGTTCTATCTGATCCAGGACTCGGTCCAGATGCGCGACGGCAAGCAGGTCTTCGCCACCCACGGCATCTTCACCTTCGACCGCGATGACCGGACCTACAAATTGTTCTGGTACGATTCGCTCGGCTACACGCCGCCTTCGCCCGCCTCAGGCGGGTGGGCCGGCAAGACCCTGACGCTGGTGCGCGGCTCGCTCCGCGGCAATGCGCGCCACGTCTACGAGATCATCAATGAGGATTCCTACTCGTTGAAGATTCAATTCTCGCCGGACGCGGAAGGCTGGTCCGACGTCCTCACCGGCGTCTACCGCCGCATCCACTGACCCACTCACTCTGTTAGTTTCGCGAAAGCAGACCTCATGTCCATCCTGATCGACAAGAACACCAAGGTCATCTGCCAGGGCTTCACCGGCAAGAACGGCACCTTCCACTCGGAGGCCGCGATTGCCTATGGCACCAAGATGGTCGGCGGCACCTCGCCGGGCAAAGGCGGCTCGACGCATCTGGGCCTGCCGGTGTTCGACACCGTGCGCGAGGCGCGTGAGAAGACCGGCGCCGATGCTTCGGTGATCTACGTGCCGCCGCCGGGCGCCGCCGACGCGATCTGCGAAGCGATCGACGCCGAGGTCCCGCTGATCGTCTGCATCACCGAGGGCATTCCTGTGATCGACATGGTTCGCGTCAAGCGCTCGCTGCTTGGCTCCAAGTCGCGCCTGATCGGGCCGAACTGCCCGGGCGTCATGACCGCCGGCGAATGCAAGATCGGCATCATGCCCGCCAACATCTTCAAGACCGGCTCGGTCGGCATCGTCTCCCGCTCGGGCACGCTGACCTATGAAGCCGTGTTCCAGACCTCCCAGGAAGGCCTCGGCCAGACCACCGCCGTCGGCATCGGCGGCGACCCGGTCAAGGGCACCGAGTTCATCGACGTGCTGGAGATGCTGCTCGCCGACCCCAAGACCGAATCGATCATCATGATCGGCGAGATCGGCGGTTCCGCCGAGGAGGACGCCGCCCAGTTCCTCAAGGACGAGGCCAAGCGTGGCCGCAAGAAGCCGATGGTCGGCTTCATCGCCGGCGTCACCGCCCCTCCCGGCCGCCGCATGGGTCATGCCGGCGCCATCATCTCCGGCGGCAAGGGCGATGCCGGTTCCAAGACCGAGGCGATGAAATCCGCAGGGATTACAGTGTCCCCGTCGCCCGCCCGCCTCGGCCACACGCTTGCCGAAAAGTTGAAAGGCTAATTCAGTTCTTCGTGCTTTTCCGGGCGAAGTTTCGCAGCAAATAGGGTAAAGGGTGCCTGTCGCGTCGAGCCCTGTCGGGGGAGCTCGGCGCCAGCGCCGTTTGTTATGCGCGAACCGAAATCGCCAGGAACTCAAGTATGTCTCGCCAGGACGCGAACGCAGCCTTTGCCCTGTCATCCTTTTTGCAGGGCACTAACGCCACCTACATCGACGAAATCTACGCCCGCTACCAGAAGGACCCGTCCTCGGTCGATGCCGAGTGGCAGGAGTTCTTCAAGAGCCTGAACGACGCGCCGGCTGACATCAGCAAGAACGCGGAAGGCCCGTCCTGGGAGCGCGACAACTGGCCGCTGACCCCGAAGGACGATCTGACCTCCGCCCTCGACGGCAACTGGGCCGAGATCGAGAAGACGGTCGGTGGCAAGATCGCCGCCAAGGCGCAGGCCAAGGGGGCCGACATCTCCTCCGCCGACCTGCTTCAGGCGACGCGCGATTCCGTCCGCGCCCTGATGCTGATCCGCTCCTACCGCATGCGCGGCCACTTCCACGCCAAGCTCGATCCGCTCGGCATCGAAGCCCAGCGCAACCGCGAAGAGCTCGATCCGCGCACCTACGGCTTCAGCGAAACCGATTTCGACCGCAAGATCTTCCTCGATCACGTGCTCGGCCTCGAATACGGCACGTTGCGCGAGATCACCGCGATCTGCGAGCGCACCTACTGCCAGACGCTCGGCGTCGAGTTCATGCACATCAGCAACGCGGCGCAGAAGGCCTGGATCCAGGAGCGCATCGAGGGACCCGACAAGGAGATCTCGTTCACGCGTGAAGGCCGCAGGGCCATCCTGCAGAAGCTGATCGAAGCCGAGGGTTTCGAAAAGTTCTGCGATACCAAGTTCACCGGCACCAAGCGCTTCGGCCTCGACGGCGGTGAAGCCCTGATCCCCGCGCTCGAGCAGATCATCAAGCGCGGCGGCAATCTCGGCGTGAAGGAAATCGTGCTCGGCATGCCGCATCGCGGCCGCCTCAACGTGCTGACCCAGGTGTTGGGCAAGGCCCATCGCGCACTATTCCACGAGTTCAAGGGCGGCTCGGCCAATCCCGACGCGGTCGAAGGCTCCGGCGACGTCAAGTATCACCTCGGCGCCTCCTCGGACCGCGAGTTCGACGGCAACCGCATCCACCTGTCGCTGACCGCCAACCCCTCGCATCTCGAGATCGTCGATCCCGTCGTGCTCGGCAAGGTCCGCGCCAAGCAGGACCAGCACGGCGATCCCCCTGATATGCGCATCTCGGTGATGCCGCTCCTGATGCACGGCGACGCCGCGTTCGCCGGCCAGGGCGTGGTTGCTGAATGCTTCGGCCTGTCCGACCTGAAGGGCTACCGCACCGGCGGCTCCGTGCACTTCATCGTCAACAACCAGATCGGCTTCACCACCTATCCGCGCTACTCGCGCTCCTCGCCCTATCCGTCTGATGTGGCGAAGATGATCGATGCGCCGATCTTCCACGTCAACGGCGACGATCCGGAAGCCGTCGTGTTCGCGGCCAAGGTCGCGACCGAATTCCGGCAGAAGTTCCACAAGCCCGTCGTCATCGACATGTGGTGCTACCGCCGCTACGGCCACAATGAGGGCGATGAGCCGGCCTTCACCCAGCCGGTGATGTACAAGCGGATCGCCGCCCATCCCTCGACGCTGACGCTGTACTCCAAGCGCCTGATCGCAGAAGGCGTCGTCACCGAGGGCGAGGTCGACAAGCTGAAGGCGGACTGGCGCGCCCGGCTCGATGCCGAGTTCGAGGCCGGCACCTCCTACAAGCCGAACAAGGCCGACTGGCTCGACGGCAAGTGGGCGGGCTTCAAGATCGCCGACCAGGAAGAGGATGCGCGGCGCGGCGTCACCGGCGTCGACATCGCCACGCTGAAGGACATCGGCCGCAAGATCACCAAGGTGCCGGACGGTTTCCGCGTTCACCGCACCATCCAGCGCTTCCTCGATAACCGCGCCAAGGCGATCGAGAGCGGCAACGGCATCGACTGGGCGACCGGCGAGGCGCTGGCGTTCTGCTCGCTGCTCAACGAAAACCACCACGTCCGCCTGTCCGGACAGGATTCGGAGCGCGGCACCTTCTCGCAGCGCCATTCGGTCCTGATCGATCAGGAGGACGAGAGCCGCTACACGCCGTTCAACCATCTCGGCCACGAGCAGGGCCATTACGAGGTCATCAACTCGCTGCTGTCGGAAGAAGCCGTGCTCGGTTTCGAATACGGCTATTCGCTCGCCGAGCCGAACACGCTGACGCTGTGGGAAGCCCAGTTCGGCGACTTCGCCAACGGCGCGCAGGTCGTGTTCGACCAGTTCATCTCCTCGGGCGAGCGCAAATGGCTGCGCATGTCCGGTCTGGTCTGCCTGTTGCCGCACGGCTATGAGGGCCAGGGGCCGGAGCACTCCTCGGCGCGCCTCGAGCGCTACTTGCAGATGTGCGCGGAAGACAACATGCAGGTGGTCTACCCGACCACGCCGGCGAACTATTTCCACGTGCTGCGCCGGCAGCTGCATCGCGAGATCCGCAAGCCGCTGATCATGATGACGCCGAAGTCGCTGCTGCGTCACAAGCGCGCCGTGTCACGGCTCGACGAACTCGCGAAGGGCACGACCTTCCACCGCATCCTCTACGATGACGCCCAGATGCTGCCGAGCGAGGCGATCAAGCTCGTCCCCGACGAGAAGATCCGCCGCATCGTGCTGTGCTCCGGCAAGGTCTATTACGACCTCTACGAGGAGCGCGAGAAGCGCGGCATCGACGACATCTACCTGATGCGCATCGAGCAGCTCTATCCGGTGCCGCTGAAGGCGCTGGTGGCCGAGCTGTCGCGCTTCAAGAAGGCCGAGATGGTGTGGTGCCAGGAAGAGCCCCGCAACATGGGTGCCTGGCACTTCATCGAGCCCTATCTGGAATGGGTGCTGAACCAGGTGAACGGCGCGAGCCGGCGTCCGCGTTATGTCGGCCGCGCCGCTTCCGCCGCGACCGCAACGGGTCTGATGTCCAAGCATCAGGCTCAGCTGAAGGCGTTCCTGGACGAAGCACTGAGCTGAGAAGTTTTTTTAGGACTCTGTCATGCCCCGCGAAGGCGGGGCATCCAGTACTCCGCGGCTTTCGTTCTGATCACGAAGGTCACGGCGTACTGGATTGCCCGCCTTCGCGGGCAATGACGTATGAAATTCATGACCGCTACCTGCGATCCCTTAAGGAAGAGACCATGACTGAAATTCGTGTGCCGACGCTCGGCGAATCCGTCACCGAGGCCACCATCGGCCGCTGGTTCAAGAAGGCCGGCGACCCCGTCGCCGTCGACGAGCCCCTGGTGGAGCTCGAGACCGACAAGGTCACCATCGAAGTCCCCGCGCCGACCGCGGGCACGCTGAGCGAGATCATCGCTGCCGATGGTGCGACCGTTGCCGTGGGCGCGCTGCTCGGTCAGATCACCGATGGTGCCGGCGCAGCCAAGCCCGCCGCCGCGCCGGCCAAGGCTGCGGCGCCTGCAGCTGCTGCCGCCGCTCCCGCGCCGGCTCCCGCTGCCGCGAAGGCGCCGCCGGCCGATGCGCCGCTCGCGCCGTCGGTGCGCAAGCTCTCCGCCGAGACCGGCATCGACGCCTCGACCGTGCCGGGCTCCGGCAAGGACGGCCGCGTCACCAAGGGCGACATGCTGGCCGCGATCGAGCGCGCCGCCTCGGCGCCGACGCCGGTCAACCAGCCCGCCGCCGCCGTGCAGGTCCGCAGCCCCTCGCCGGCCGATGACGCCGCCCGCGAAGAGCGCGTCAAGATGACCCGGCTGCGCCAGACCATCGCGCGCCGGCTCAAGGACGTGCAGAACACCGCGGCCATGCTCACGACCTTCAACGAGGTCGACATGACCAACGTCATGGCGCTGCGCGCACACTACAAGGACGCGTTCGAGAAGAAGCACGGCGCCAAGCTCGGCTTCATGGGCTTCTTCACCAAGGCCGTCGTGCAGGCGCTGAAGGACATCCCGGCCGTCAACGCCGAGATCGACGGCAGCGACCTGATCTACAAGAACTATTATCACATCGGCGTCGCCGTCGGCACCGACAAGGGCTTGGTCGTGCCCGTGGTGCGCGACTGCGACCACAAGTCGATCTCCGACATCGAGAAGAGCATCGCCGATTTCGGCCGCCGCGCCCGTGACGGCCAGCTCAAGATCGACGAGATGCAGGGCGGCACCTTCACCATCACCAATGGCGGCATCTACGGCTCGCTGATGTCGACCCCGATCCTGAACGCGCCGCAGTCCGGCATCCTCGGCATGCACAAGATCCAGGAGCGGCCGATGGTCGTCGGCGGCAAGATCGAGGTCCGCCCGATGATGTATCTGGCGCTGTCCTACGATCACCGCGTCATCGACGGCAAGGAAGCCGTCACCTTCCTGGTCCGCGTCAAGGAGAGCCTGGAAGATCCGGCGCGCCTGGTGCTCGATCTCTGATCCCCGATGCTTTGCGAGCGCCGTCGCGACTGATGCGACGGCGCGTGTCGAACCATGGAGGCGCGCGTGACGGATAAAGTCGTTGTCATCACCGGCGGCAGCCGCGGCATCGGGCGGGCGACCGCGCTTGCGGCGGCCGCGCGCGGTTTTCGCGTCGTGGTTGGCTATGCCAGCAACAAGCAGGCGGCCGACGAGGTGGTCGCGCAGATCGCGGCCAGCAACGGCAAGGCCATCGCTGTGAAATGCGATGTCGCCGAGGAAAGCGACATCCTCAATCTGTTCAAGGAGGCCGACAAGTTCGGCACGCTCGGGGCGCTCGTCAACAATGGCGGCATCGTCGGCAAGAGCGGCGTGCGCGTCGACGAGATGTCGGCCGAGCGCATCCAGCGCGTGATGGCGGTGAACGTCACCGGCTCCATCCTCTGCGCGCGCGAGGCGGTGAAGCGGATGTCGACCAAGCACGGCGGCACGGGCGGAGTCATCGTCAACCTGTCGTCCGTCGCAGCGCGGCTCGGCTCGCCCAACACCTATGTCGACTACGCCGCGTCCAAGGGTGCGGTCGATTCCTTCACCGTCGGCCTCGGCCATGAGGTCGCGGGCGAGGGCATCCGCGTCGCCGCGATCCGTCCCGGCCTGATCGACACCGACATCCACGCTGCCGGTGGCGAGCCCGACCGCGCCCATCGCCTGGCCCATCTGGTGCCGATGAAGCGCGTCGGCACCGCCGATGAAATCGCCAATGCCATCGTCTGGCTGATCTCGGACGAGGCCTCCTACGTCACCTCAGCCATTCTCGATGTGTCCGGCGGACGCTGACGCGCTGCGCGGACGCTGACGCATCCTCACCACGCCTAACATTACGGGACTTTCTCTCATGGCTACCTACGATCTCGTCGTCATCGGCACCGGACCGGGCGGTTATGTCTGCGCGGTACGCGCGAGCCAACTCGGCATGAAGGTCGCCGTGGTGGAAAAGAACGCGACCCTCGGCGGCACCTGCCTCAATGTCGGCTGCATGCCGTCGAAGGCGCTGCTGCACGCTTCCGAAATGTTCGAGGAAGCCGGCCATTCCTTCGCCAAGATGGGCGTCAGCGTTTCCGCGCCGAAGCTCGATCTGCCCGCGATGATGAACTTCAAGCAGCAGGGCATCGACGGCAACGTCAAGGGCGTCGAGTTCCTGATGAAGAAGAACAAGATCGACGTGCTCAAGGGCACCGGCAAGATCCTCGGCACCGGCAAGGTCGAGGTCTCCGCCGACGGCAAGTCGCAGGTGGTCGAGACCAAAAACATCGTGATCGCCACCGGCTCGGACATCGCGCGCCTCAAGGGCATCGAGATCGACGAGAAGCGCATCGTGTCCTCGACCGGCGCGCTGTCGCTGGACAAGGTGCCAGGCCGATTGCTGGTCATTGGCGCCGGCGTGATCGGGCTCGAACTCGGCTCGGTGTGGCGCCGGCTCGGAGCCGAAGTCATGGTGGTCGAATTCCTCGATCGCATCCTGCCCGGCATGGATGGCGAGATCGCCAAGCAATTCCAGCGCATCCTTGAAAAGCAGGGATTTGCATTCAAGCTGGGCTCGAAGGTCACCGGCGTCGAAGCGACTAGCAAGGCATTGCTCGCGAAAATCGAGCCCGCCGCGGGCGGCACCGCGGAGACGCTCGAAGCCGACGTCGTGCTCGTCTGCATCGGCCGCGTGCCCTACACCGACGGTCTTGGCCTGAAGGAAGCCGGTGTCGCGCTGGATGCGCGCGGCCGGGTGCAGATCGATCCGCATTTCGCCACCAGCCTGAAGGGCGTCTATGCCATCGGCGACGTCGTCGCAGGCCCCATGCTCGCGCACAAGGCCGAGGACGAGGGCGTCGCGGTTGCCGAGATCATCGCAGGCCAGGCCGGCCACGTGAATTACGACGTCATCCCCGGCGTCGTGTATACCACGCCGGAAGTGTCCTCCGTCGGCAAGACCGAGGAGGAACTCAAGCAGGCGGGCACGGCTTACACGGTCGGAAAGTTTCCGTTCACCGCCAACGGCCGCTCCAAGGTCAACCAGACCACTGACGGCTTTGTGAAGATTCTCGCGGATGCGAAGACCGATCGCGTGCTCGGCGTGCACATCATCGGCCGCGAAGCCGGCGAAATGATCCATGAAGCGTGTGTTCTCATGGAATTCGGCGGCAGTGCGGAAGATCTCGCGCGCACCTGCCACGCCCATCCGACGCGCTCGGAGGCCGTCAAGGAAGCCGCGCTTGCGGTCGGCAAGCGAGCCATCCATATGTAACGACGCGCCCAGCGCCGAACCGGGCGGGAAACACATGCTGCGCCGCCTTCTTCAACCGGTCTGGGTCCTGCTTGCGATCATCTTCCTGATCGAAGCCTGGCTGTGGGATCATCTCGAGCCGATCGTTGCCAGGATCGTCGCGGCCATTCCGCTCGCGCGCTTCAAGCATTGGCTAACGGAGCGCGTCGATGCGCTCTCGCCGGCCATGACGCTGCTCGTGTTTGCGGTGCCCGTCGTCCCGCTGTTTCCGCTCAAGCTGGTCGGGCTGTGGCTGCTCGCGCATGAATACTGGACCGGCGCGTTCTTCACCATCGTGTTCGGAAAGCTCGTCGGCGTCGGCGTCACCGCCTTCGTGTTCGACGTCACGCGTGCCAAGCTGCTGGAGATGCGCTGGTTCGAGCGGATCTACGCCCTGGTGCTGAAGATCCGCGCCAAGGCCGCGGAGCTGGTCGACCCGATCAAGCGCCGCATCCGCGAGCTGATCGCCGGCAACGGCGAGGGCTGGTCCTACCGCACGCTGCGTATGATCCAGCGCTTCAGGAAGAGCGTGCACCAGGCGCGGTGATCTTCGCCACCACAAGGACCGTCCGTAGCCCGGATGGAGCGCAGCGCAATCCGGGACAGGCGTCCCCGCTCTATCCTCCGTCATTGCGAGCCAACGGGTCCGCGCGAAGCGCGGCCCGATGACAGGCTCCGCGAAGCAATCCAGTATCTTTCCCCGGAGGCAGTCTGGATTGCTTCGTCGCAAGGGCTCCTCGCAATGACGCGGTGAGAACCCGGCCTCAACACCTCAATGCAAATGCAACAGATGCGGCCACCACAGGCCGAGTGCCGTCATGAACAGGCCGGCGATCGTCAGCGCGCCGCCGACATAGGCGAGCGCGATCATGCCGGTGATGATGGTGGCGGATGCCAGCACAATGCCGATCTGGAAGGCGGCCGAGGCCAGCTCGAAATGGTGATACTTCGCGGTCGCCTCGTCGCGGGCGTGCTCGGCGTGCTTGGCCTTGTCCGCAAGCTGCTCGGTGCCTTCGCCGGTCTCGGGCTCGGAGCGGTAGCGCTGCGCGGTCTTGGTCCAGTCGTCGATCTGCTTCTGCACGGCGGGCTTCTGCGCCTCGGCCGCGGCGGCCAATGTCAGCTTGCCCTGCTCGGCCGCGGTCACCACCACGGTGCGGCGAATGCTCTTGGCCTGGAAGAATGCCCAGAGATTGGCGGCCTCGACGTTCTTGCTGATCGATTCGGTCTGGGCACCCTTGCCGAGCGTCTCCGAGATCGCCAGGAACAGCGCCAGCACGGCGATCAGAAGGGCGATCTTCTTGTTCGAGCCGGACGCGTGTTCGGCGTGCTCGGCATGCTCCATGCTTTCATGTGCGCCCATAAATGCTCTCCTGTGCTGGTTCCCACGATTTGACCGAACCGTGGGCGCAGCGCAAGAGGCACGCGAGCTATGACGAGAGTGTGTCAGCGCCGCGGATGGGCGCTCGCATACACCTCGAGCAGGCGCTCGGAATCGATGCCGGTATAGACCTGCGTGGTCGACAGCGAGGAATGGCCGAGCAATTCCTGGATGGCGCGCAGATCGCCGCCGCGCGAGAGCAGATGCGTGGCGAAGGAATGCCGCAGCGCGTGCGGCGTGGCGCTGTCGGGAAGTCCCAGCGCGCCGCGCAGCCGCTCCATCGCGAGCTGGATGATGCGCGGGCTCAAGGGGCCGCCGCGTGCGCCGACGAAGATCGGGCCATCCGCGGGCAGCGGATAGGGACACATCGCGACATATTCCTGCACCAGCGCGAGCACGTTCTGCAGCACCGGCACCATGCGGGTCTTGTTGCCTTTGCCTGTCACGACCAGCACGTCGCCTTCGCCGGGTTTCGGCACCTCGCGGCGCTTGAGACCCAGCGCCTCGGAGATGCGCAGGCCCGAGCCATAGAGCAGCGCCATCACCGCGGCGTCGCGTGCAAGGATCCAGGTCTCGCGCTCCTCGCCGGCGCGCTCGTCGGCATCGGCAAGACGTTTGGCCGATGCCATCGGCAGCGGCTTCGGCAGGCTCTTGGCGACCTTCGGCGCGCGGATCGCCGACAATGCGCCGACCTTGCCCTTGCCCTCGCGCTCCAGAAAGCGTCCGAACGAGCGCAGGCCCGCCAGCGCGCGCATCAGCGAGCGGCCGGCGATGTCATCTGCCCGGCGCATCGCCATGAAGGCGCGCACGTCGGTGGCTTCCAGCGCTGCAAACCGCTCCAGCGTCACCCGCTCGCCCCAATGGGCACAGAGGAAATCCAAGCATTGCCGCAGATCGCGGCCATAGGCCTCCAGCGTCTTCGGCGACAGCCGCCGCTCGGCGCCGAGATGCGACAGCCAGCGCGCCATCTCCTGCGCGATCGAGGGATCGGCGCTGGCGAGCTCGATGTGTGGGGCGACCGCTTTGCTCATGCGCTCTGGACGTGGTGATTCCGCACAGTATATCGCATCACACTCGTTTATCGTTCGCTAAGGCCGCCGCGCGGCGCTAGCCTCAAGGCCTCAAGGTTCCGATTCCAAAGCTCATGGACCAATCGCCGCGCAACACCACCGCCCCCGCCACCCGCATGGTCGACGTGCTGGTGCCGGTCGCGCTCGACCAGACCTATTCCTACAAGGTGCCGCGCGGCATGGAGCTGAAGGCGGGCGATCTCATCAGTGTGCCGCTCGGTCCGCGCGAGGTGCTGGCCGTGGTCTGGGGCGAGAACGCCAATCCCGATCCGCGCCTGCATAACCGCCTCAAGGAGGTCAGCGAGAAGCTCGACATTCCGCCGCTCAAGCCGGAGCTGCGCTCGGTGGTGGACTGGGTCGCCAATTACACGCTGAGCCCGCGCGGCATGGTGCTGCGCATGTGCCTGCGCATGGGCGAAAATCTCGGCCCGGAGCGGGTGCGCGCCGGCGTGCGCCTGACCGGCGATCCGCCGAAGCGCCTGACGCCGGCGCGTCAGCGCGTCATCGCTCTGCTGTCGGACCGGCTGCTGCACGGCAAGTCCGAGACGGCCAAGGAAGCCGGCGTCTCCGCAGGCGTGATCGACGGTCTCGTCGATGAAGGCACGCTCACGGTGGAGCCGATGCCGCCGCCGCCTCCGCCGCCGGCGCCCGATCCGGAATTCGGCCGGCCGGATTTTTCGCTGCTGCAGCGTGCCGGTGTGGATGCGATGCGCGCGCTCGCGGCCAATGGCACCTTCCATGTCGCGCTGCTCGACGGCGTCACCGGCTCGGGCAAGACCGAGGTCTATTTCGAAGCGGTCGCCGAGGTGATCCGCCGCGGCAAGCAGGCGCTGATCCTGATGCCGGAGATCGCGCTGACCGGCCAGTTCCTCGATCGCTTCGCGCAGCGTTTCGGCGTGCGGCCGATCGAATGGCATTCCGAGCTCACCCCGCGCACCCGCGCGCGCAATTGGGCCGCGATCTCCGAAGGTTCGGCGCCGGTCGTGGTCGGCGCGCGTTCGGCGCTGTTTCTCCCTTACGCCAATCTTGGCCTCATCGTCGTCGACGAGGAGCACGACCAGGCCTACAAGCAGGACGACGGCGTGCATTACCACGCCCGCGACATGGCGGTGGTGCGCGGGCACATCGCAAAAATTCCGGTCGTGCTGGCCTCGGCGACGCCGTCGGTGGAATCCGAGGTCAATGCGCGCAAGAGCCGCTATCAGCGCATCGCGCTGCCCTCGCGCTTCGGCGGCCAGCACATGCCGCATATCGAGGCCATCGACCTGCGCCGCGAGCCGCCCGCGCGCGGCCGCTTCATCTCGCCGCGGCTCGCCGGCGAGATCAGGACCGCGATCGAGCGGCGCGAGCAGGCGCTGTTGTTCCTCAATCGCCGCGGCTATGCGCCGCTGACCCTGTGCCGTGCCTGCGGCCATCGCTTCGCCTGCACCATCTGCGATGCCTGGCTGGTCGATCATCGCTTTCGCCAGCGCCTCGTCTGCCATCATTGCGGCTTCTCGATGCCGCGCCCGCATGTCTGCCCGAACTGTTCGGCCGAGGAATCGCTGGTCGCGGTCGGCCCCGGCGTCGAGCGCCTGCAGGAGGAGGCGGCCGCGTTGTTCCCGCAAGCGCGCACCATGGTGCTGTCGAGCGATCTCATCACCTCGATCGAGACGATGCGAAGCGAGCTCGCCGAGATCGCGGAGGGCCGCGTCGACATCATCATCGGCACGCAGCTCGTGGCCAAGGGTCACAACTTCCCGCGGCTCAATCTGGTCGGCGTCGTCGATGCCGATCTCGGCCTTTCCAACGGCGATCCGCGTGCGGCCGAGCGTACCTGGCAATTGCTCAACCAGGTGATCGGCCGCGCCGGCCGCGAGCAGGGCCGCGGCGTCGGCTATCTCCAAACCCACCAGCCCGATCATCCCGTGATGCGGGCGCTCGTCGCCTGCGACCGCGAGGCGTTCTACGACAGCGAGATCGAGCTGCGCGAAAAGACGCTCTATCCGCCGTTCGGCCGGCTCGCCAGCCTGATCATCTCCGCCGGCGACCGCCCGGGTGCCGAGGGCTTTGGCCGCAAGCTCGTCGCGCTCGCGCCGCGCGACGAGCGCGTCGTCGTGCTCGGCCCCGCCGAAGCCCCGCTCGCCGTCATCAAGGGCCGCTACCGCTTCCGCATCCTGGTGAAATCGGCGCGCGGTTTCGACCTGTCGGACTACTTGCGCAACTGGCTCGCGGTCTGCCCGAAGCCGACAGGCAATCTGAAGCTGGAAGTCGACGTCGATCCGCAGAGCTTTTTGTAGGGCCACCGCAGCCATACCCTCTGCTGTCATTCCGGGGCGCACGCGTAGCGCGAGCCCGGAATCCATCGGGCGGCAGAGTTTGTGGATGAATGGATTCCGGGTTCGCGCTCCGCGCGCCCCGGAATGACAAAACAAAAAAGCCCGCGGTCCCCCAAAACCGCGGGCTTGTTTCACGTGCGCAGCAAACTGATGAAAACTGCGCGCTCGATCAGGCGCGGATCGCGCCTTTAGGAGACGACTTCCGCGGTGACGCGGCCGACGCCGCGACTGGTGAGGCCGATGGCGCGGGCGGCACCCGTGGAGAGGTCGAGTACACGCCCGCGAATGAACGGGCCGCGGTCATTGATGGTGACGATGACGCTCTGGCTGCCATGGGTGACGCGCAGCTTGGTGCCGAAGGGCAGCGAACGGTGCGCCGCGGTCATGGCGTTCTGGTTGAAGCGCTGGCCCGAGGCGGTCTTGCTACCGGACTCATTGCCGTAAAAGGACGCGATGCCGGAGAAGCTGCGGCCCGTGCCGGAGGTCGGCGTCATCGACGCATTGGCATTGCGCCAATCGGCGGTCGCGTTGGCCTCGGTCTGGGCGTGGTGGCGGTGGTGATGCCGATGCTTGGATTTGGCGGAAGCTTCGGTGGCAGTTCCACCGACGAGGAGAGTTGCGGCGACGAAAGCAATCGCCGTACGCGGCCGGGTCACAAAGCCCAGCGTCTTCAAAGACAGCATTTAATGGTCCCTAAGCTAGTATTGCCACATTTGTGGCAAGTGGAGCCCCCATCAGTTTGTGAGCGATTTGGCGTTTCGATTCCCAATGAGGCGTGAATTGGGCAGTAAATCCAGTATGTGTCGTCGTGAAATATCTTGTTACCGTCGCGAGATATTCATCCGATATCCCGTAATCTTCGCCTTTAACGATTTATTGACCTCTAATTTACTTACGAATACTGTAAAGCGAAGTCATCGCCTCTAGCGTTTAGAATTCGATAAGTATTCGGCGGGTGGAACTGGCCGGAACGGATTCACGCCTCGGCGATCCGTGTTCATGGCCGCTATGCGCTGGGGGCAGGAACCAATGGGAGGTGTCGCGCCGGGGCCGGCGCTGAATTCCGTGACGTGGCAGGTCGCCGCCTCGGTCGGCCCCTCCCGCGCGCAATGTGTTGCGAGGCTGCGACGAACTGGCGACAGAACCTCATGCCTTTAGTTTGGCGTCATGTTGCACCTGCGCACCTGCTATGTTAGCAAAGCCGCGATTTTAACGAGCCCGGCACCTCCCGTGCTGGTCGGAAATCGAAGTCCCGCTTGAATTCCAAGGGCTTGGATCGCTAGGCGCCGCTTCGTGGCGACGGTTTTTCCCTTGCGAGTTTGACAGCAAAAAGAGCGCGTCTGTGGCTGCAGAAGATACGTCCGTTTCAGGTGTGTCCGGCCGTTATGCAACGGCCTTGTTTGAACTGGCTCGCGACCAGAACGTGGTCGACGAGGTCAAATCCGATCTCGACAAATTCGATGCCATGCTGAACGACAGCGCTGATCTCAAGCGCCTCGTCCGCAGCCCGGTGTTCGCCGCCGACACCCAGTCCAGGGCCCTTTCGGCCGTGCTGGACAAGGCGGGCATCGCCGGCATCACCGCCAACTTCCTGAAAGTGCTGACCGCCAACCGCCGCCTGTTCGCGGTGGCCGACGTCAGCCGCGCCTACCGCGCCCTCGTGGCCCGGTTCAAGGGCGAGACGACGGCCGACGTCACGGTGGCGGAGGCGCTCTCTGACAAGAATCTCGATGCCCTCAAGGTTGCCCTGAAGTCGGTGACCGGCAAGGACGTCGCGCTGAACGTGAAAGTCGATCCCTCGATCATCGGTGGCCTCGTCGTCAAGCTGGGCAGCCGCATGGTGGATGGTTCGCTTCGCACCAAACTCAATTCGATCAAGCACGCGATGAAAGAGGCAGGCTGATGGACATCCGCGCCGCGGAAATTTCCGCGATCCTCAAGGACCAGATCAAGAATTTCGGCCAGGAAGCTGAAGTCTCCGAAGTCGGACAGGTGCTGTCCGTTGGCGACGGTATCGCCCGCGTCTACGGTCTGGACAACGTCCAGGCCGGTGAAATGGTCGAGTTCGAGAACGGCACCCGCGGCATGGCGCTGAACCTCGAAACCGACAACGTCGGTGTCGTTATTTTCGGTGCCGACCGCGAGATCAAGGAAGGCCAGACCGTCAAGCGCACCCGCGCCATCGTGGACGCGCCGGTCGGCAAGGGCCTGCTCGGCCGCGTCGTCGACGCGCTCGGCAACCCCATCGACGGCAAGGGCCCGATCCAGGCCGAGAAGCGCATGCGCGTCGACGTCAAGGCGCCCGGCATCATTCCGCGCAAATCGGTGAACGAGCCGATGGCGACCGGCCTCAAGGCCATCGACGCCCTGATCCCGATCGGCCGCGGCCAGCGCGAGCTGATCATCGGCGACCGTCAGACCGGCAAGACCGCGATCGCGCTCGACACCATCCTGAACCAGAAGCCGCTCAACGCGCAGCCGGACGAGAACATCAAGCTGTACTGCGTCTACGTCGCGGTCGGCCAGAAGCGTTCGACCGTCGCCCAGTTCGTGAAGGTGCTGGAAGAGCAGGGCGCGCTCGAATACTCGATCGTCGTCGCCGCCACCGCCTCCGATCCGGCGCCGATGCAGTACATCGCCCCCTTTACCGGCTGCACCATGGGCGAGTACTTCCGCGACAACGGCATGCACGCGGTCATCATCTATGACGATCTGTCCAAGCAGGCCGTCGCCTACCGTCAGATGTCGCTGCTGCTGCGCCGCCCGCCGGGCCGCGAAGCCTATCCCGGCGACGTGTTCTATCTGCACTCCCGCCTGCTCGAGCGCGCGGCGAAGCTGAACAAGGACATGGGCTCGGGCTCGTTGACGGCGCTGCCTGTCATCGAAACCCAGGCCAATGACGTGTCGGCTTACATCCCGACCAACGTCATCTCGATCACCGACGGCCAGATCTTCCTGGAAACCGACCTGTTCTTCCAGGGCATCCGTCCTGCCGTGAACGTCGGTCTGTCGGTGTCGCGCGTCGGTTCGTCGGCGCAGACCAAGGCCACCAAGAAGGTCGCCGGCAAGATCAAGGGCGAGCTCGCGCAGTACCGCGAAATGGCGGCGTTCGCGCAGTTCGGCTCCGACCTCGACGCCTCGACCCAGCGCCTGCTCAACCGCGGCTCGCGCCTCACCGAGCTGCTCAAGCAGCCGCAGTTCTCGCCGCTGAAGATGGAAGAGCAGGTCTGCGTGATCTGGGCCGGCACCAACGGCTATCTCGATCCGCTCCCGCTCAACAAGGTGCGCGCGTTCGAGGACGGCCTGCTGTCGCTGCTGCGCGGCAAGCACGCCGACATCCTCAATGCGATCCGCGACAGCCGCGATCTCTCCGACGACACCGCTGCCAAGCTGAAGTCGGTGGTCGAAGGCTTCGCGAAGAGCTTCGCGTAATCGAAGAACCGTCATGGCCGGGCGTTCGCCCGGCCATCCACGTGCGCTGCGTGGAGACGAAGACGTGGATGCCCGGGACGAGCCCGGGCATGACGACAGAGATAGGCTAGCGGCTTGATCGTCAGGATCGAACCGTCGGGGACGAAGAATGGCGTCACTTAAAGACATGCGCGTCCGCATCGCCTCTACCAAGGCGACGCAAAAGATCACCAAGGCCATGCAGATGGTCGCCGCCTCCAAGCTGCGCCGCGCGCAGACCGCCGCGGAAGCGGCGCGTCCCTACGCCAACAAGATGAGCGCGGTGATCTCCAACATCGCCAGCGCCGCGGTCGGCTCGCCCGGCGCACCGGTGCTGCTGGCCGGCACCGGCCGGGACCAGGTTCATCTGCTGCTGGTCTGCACCGGCGAGCGCGGCCTGTCCGGCGCCTTCAACTCCTCCATCGTGCGCCTCGCCCGCGAGCGCGCTCTGGCGCTGATCGCGCAGGGTAAGGAAGTGAAGTTCTTCTGCGTCGGCCGCAAGGGTTACGAGCAGCTCCGCCGCCAGTTCGACAAGCAGATCGTCGAGCACATGGACCTGCGCAGCGTCCGCCAGCTCGGCTTCGTCAACGCCGAGGAGATCGCCAAGAAGGTTCTGGCGCGCTTCGACAACGGCGAATTCGACGTCTGCACGCTATTCTATTCGCAATTCAAGTCGGTGATCGCACAGGTCCCTACCGCTCAACAGATCATTCCGCTGGTTGTCGAGGAAGGCGCTGCGAATGGCAGCGCGACCTCTTACGAATATGAGCCGGAGGAGGACGAGATCCTCACGCGCCTGTTGCCGCGCAACCTCGCGGTGCAGATCTTCCGCGCCCTGCTCGAGAACAACGCCTCGTTCTACGGTGCGCAGATGTCGGCGATGGACAACGCCACCCGCAACGCCGGGGAAATGATCCGCAAGCAGACGCTGGTCTACAACCGCACGCGTCAGGCTCAGATCACCAAGGAACTCATCGAAATCATCTCCGGCGCAGAAGCAGTCTGACCGGACACGAAATTCGGATCGAAGGAGACAGTAAATGGCTACAGCAGCCACACAGATCGGTCGCGTTACCCAGGTCATGGGCGCCGTCGTCGACGTGCAGTTCGAAGGCCACCTGCCGGCCATTCTCAACTCGCTCGAAACCAAGAACGGCAACAACCGCCTGGTGCTGGAAGTCGCGCAGCATCTCGGCGAGTCGACCGTCCGCACCATCGCGATGGACGCCACCGAAGGTCTGGTGCGCGGCCAGGAAGTGACCGACACCGGTCAGCCGATCTCGGTTCCCGTGGGGGATGGTACGCTGGGCCGCATCATGAATGTCATCGGCGAGCCGATCGATGAGGCCGGCCCGATCAAGTCGGAGGGCACCCGCGCCATCCACCAGGAAGCGCCGACCTACACCGACCAGTCGACTGAAGCCGAAATTCTCGTCACCGGCATCAAGGTCGTCGATCTGCTCGCGCCGTATGCGAAGGGCGGCAAGATCGGCCTGTTCGGCGGCGCCGGCGTGGGCAAGACCGTGCTGATTCAGGAGCTGATCAACAACGTCGCGAAGGCGCACGGCGGTTACTCCGTGTTCGCCGGCGTCGGCGAACGTACCCGCGAGGGCAACGACCTCTATCACGAGTTCATCGAGTCCAAGGTCAACGCCGACCCGCACAATCCGGATCCGAGCGTGAAGTCGAAGTGCGCGCTGGTGTTTGGTCAGATGAACGAGCCGCCGGGCGCCCGCGCCCGCGTCGGTCTGACCGGTCTGACCGTCGCCGAGCACTTCCGCGACCAGGGCCAGGACGTGCTGTTCTTCGTCGACAACATCTTCCGCTTCACGCAAGCGGGTTCGGAAGTGTCGGCGCTGCTCGGCCGTATTCCTTCGGCGGTGGGTTATCAGCCGACGCTCGCGACCGACATGGGCGCGCTGCAGGAGCGCATCACCACCACGCAAAAGGGCTCGATCACCTCGGTGCAGGCCATCTACGTGCCGGCCGACGACTTGACCGACCCGGCGCCCGCGACCTCGTTCGCGCACTTGGACGCCACCACGGTGCTGTCGCGCGCGATCTCGGAAAAGGGCATCTATCCGGCGGTGGACCCGCTCGACTCGACCTCGCGCATGCTCTCGCCGCTGGTCGTCGGCGAGGAGCACTACACCGTCGCCCGTCAGGTCCAGCAGGTGCTGCAGCGCTACAAGTCGCTCCAGGACATCATCGCCATTCTCGGCATGGACGAGCTTTCGGAAGAGGACAAGCTGACGGTGGCCCGCGCCCGCAAGATCGAGCGCTTCCTGTCGCAGCCGTTCCACGTCGCTGAAATCTTCACGGGTTCGCCGGGCAAGTTCGTGGACCTCGCCGACACCATCAAGGGCTTCAAGGGCCTGGTCGAAGGCAAGTACGACCACCTGCCGGAAGCTGCCTTCTACATGGTCGGCACCATCGAAGAGGCCGTCGAAAAGGGCAAGAAGCTGGCGGCGGAAGCCGCCTAAGCACGGCTGTCATTGCCGGGCTTGACCCGGCAATCCATCGAAAATGAAATCTTTCGACGGATGGACCCGCGGGTCAAGCCCGCGGGTGACAAGCGAAGAGAACGGAAACAACCATGGCCACCTTCCATTTCGATCTCGTCTCTCCGGAAAAGCTCGCCTTCTCGGGTGAGGTCGAGCAGGTCGACATCCCCGGCGCCGAGGGTGATTTCGGCGTGCTGGCGGGGCATGCGCCGGTCGTGGCTGCGATCCGGCCTGGCATCCTCACCGTCACCACCGGCGGCCGCCACGAGAAGATCATCGTGCTCGGCGGCCTCGCCGAGGTCTCCGAAAACGGCCTGACGGTGCTCGCTGACGTCGCGACGTCGCTGGACGAGCTCGACCGTGCGCAGTTCGCCGAAACCATCGCGGAGATGGAAGAGAATCTGAAGGAGCACGAAGGCTCCGAGCTCGATCAGGCCATCGAGCGGCTCGACCACTTCAAGAGCATCCAGCATCAGCTCAACGCCACGGCTATGCACTAAGCCCCGGGGCACCGCTCCGGGGCTCGATCTGCAAATTCCTGAACAGTTTCAGCGCTCGTCACGGTCGTGGCGGGCGCTGAAACTTTATTGCGCTATCGCTGGCGCTGTCGCCTATTTTATCGCGGCGCGTCAGTCACTTCGCTACTGTGCATGGGGTTGTTTTCGAGAGTTCAGTCGGCGAGGTGCGCAAACTCATGTGCCACCGCGCGGTAGACCTCGCGGCGGAACGGCACCACGAGGTCGGCGACACGGTCGAGGCGCTCCCAGCGCCAGGCGTCGAACTCGGCGGGCTGGCCGTTGCGCGGCGTCAGCGGATCGATCTCGTCGTCCGTGCCGGTGAAGCGCAGCGCGAACCATTTCTGGCGCTGGCCGCGAAATTTCGCCAGCCGGTGCGTCTGCGGTCCGTCGTAAGGCGGGAATTCATAGGTGAACCAGTCGGTCTCGCCGAGATAGTCGGCACTGACGACGTTGGTCTCCTCCCACAGCTCGCGCATCGCCGCATCACGCAGGTTCTCGCCCTCGTCGACACCGCCCTGCGGCATCTGCCAGTCGAGCCCCGGCAGGATGATCTCGGGTCCGTCACCCTTGAAGCGATGGCCGATCAGCACGCGGCCGTCGGCATTGAACAGCGCGATGCCGACGTTCGGGCGGTAGGGTCTTTCAGTCGTCATCTCAGTCATTCCGGGGCGCGCGCAGCCCGAGCCCGGAATCCATAACCACAGGCGGCAATCGATTGAAAGGCCGTGGCTGCGATCCTTTCGCACAGCTTCTGCCTGGGAGTATGGATCCCCGCCTTCGCGGGGATGGCGACCGAGCGAGCCGCGACAGGTGATCTGATCACCCCTCCGCCAGCGCAGAAAATTCCTGCACCACGCGCTCATAGACCGGGCGCTTGAACGGGATGATCAACTCAGGGAGATTCTTCATCGACTCCCAGCGCCAGCTCACGAATTCCGCCTTGTGGCCGCCGCCGCCGGGATGCTCGACGTTGATCTCGCTGTCCTTGCCGGTGAAGCGCACCGCGTACCATTTCTGGCGCTGGCCGCGGTAGCGGCCCTTCCAGGCGCGCCCGGCAACGGTGCGCGGAATGTCATAGGTGAGCCAGTCCGGGACCTCGCCGAGCCGCTCGACCGAGTGCACGCTGGTCTCCTCGTAGAGCTCGCGCTTGGCCGCTTCCCAGGTGTCCTCGCCGGGATCGACCCCGCCCTGCGGCATCTGCCAGACATGGGTGTCGTCGACATGCTCGATGCCGCCGGCGCGGCGGCCGATGAACACCAGTCCCTTTGGATTGATCAGCATCACGCCGACACAGGTCCGGTAGGGCAGATCCTCGTAACGCGCCATTCCGCCAGACCTCTTGCCTGCTTCTTGGGAAGGCATGCCGGCCCCGCGAGACCCGTGCCGAACCAATTCGTTGATTTAGCTGGATTTTGATTTCAGCATCGCGGTTGTCAATGGCACCAAAAGGATACCTCGGTCGCCCAATGTCTTGGTCCAGGCGCTGATGCGCTCGATCGAGACGGGCAAGGCGGAGGCCGTGCCGACGGCGATGCCGCGCTCGCGCGCCGCCGATTCCAGCTTGTTGAGGGCGCGGTCGATCTCGGTCGCTGTCGGCACCGCGTCGATGGCGATATCGCCCTTGCCGAACGGCACGGCCTGGTTCGCCGCGGCCTGGGGCGCGATGCTGCGGGGCGAGGAGCCGTCGTCGAAGAAGCCGAGCCCGCGCTTGGCCGCCTCGCGGATGATCGGCTGCATGGCGGGCTCGGTCGCGATGAAGCGGGCGCCCATGAAATTGGTGAGGCCGGCATAGCCCTGCATGCGGCTGAGGTGCCAGTACAGGCGGTCCATGTTCTGGTCGGGGCTGAGCGAGGTCAGCAGCGTCTGCGGCCCCGGATCGTTGTCGGGGAAGTCGTAGGGCTCCATCGGGATCTGGAGGAAGATCTCGTGGCGCTGCGCCCGCGCCCGCTCGGCGAGCTTGCCGGGGTCGGAGCCGTAGGGTGTGAAGGCCAGCGTCACCGCCGGCGGCAGCTTCAAGATGGCGTCCAGGGTCTTGGCGGCGCCGACGCCGAGGCCGCCGATCACGATCGCGACCACCGGCATCTTGGCGGCCTTGGCGCGGTCGGCGTCCGCCGCATAGACGTTGAACGGCCTCAGCCCGTCGGCGACCACCGGGATCATGCCGTAGCGCGATTTCTCCAGCAGCTTCGGATTGATCCCGGTCATGACGGGCGGCGGGGCGGATGCAGCCTCGCCCTTGTCCGCGGCATCGCCCCCGCCGATCACCACGTCGCGGCGGGCGCCGGTGGAGCCGTCGATCATGGTGATGGTCTTCTGCTCGCCGGGCGCGGCCTGCTTCGGCGTTTCCTTGGTCTCGTGCTTGGTTTCCTGGCCTTGGCCGATGGCAGACTTGTCGTCCGTGGCCTTCTCGGCCGGCCTGAGCTGGTTGATCGCGATCCGGCTCATCGGCTCACCGCCGAGCGGGTCCTTGTTGAAGATGGCGAAGCCGGCAAAGGTAACCAGGAACAGGCCGAGCAGAACAGCCAGCAGCTGCATAGACGTGAACGGCAGCCGCAGCCGCCGTTTGCGGCGCGGCTTATCCTGTCCGAGCGGGGCGCTCAGATCATCGGCCGTTTCAGTCATGCGCGATCCCGAATCACTCCAGCCGACGATACCACGCCGAGGTCAAGCGGCGGCAGGCCGGGATAGGCCGGAGGCAGCAGCAGTTCCCAAGCAAAAAGGGCGGCTTCAGGAAGCCGCCCTTTCGCTGGATCGCGTGATACGCCGACCTAGTTCGCCGCTTTGGCCTTGTCGGTCGCCGCCTTGTTGTCGTTGCCGGGCGTCGGCGCCGCGGAGGCGCTGTTCTTGATGCCGTGGAGCAGGTCGCCGGCGAGCTTGAGCGCCTTGTCGTCCTTTGCGTCCGGCGGGACGTAGGACTGCGAGCCGGTCTTCTCGTCGCCGTCGTTCTTGAGGTGGCCGCGCAGCGAAGCCTCGCCCTTGGTGTCGGTGCGCGACTTTAGCTCGTCCGGCACGTCCTGGAGCACTTCGATATCGGGCACGATTCCCTTGGCCTGGATCGACTTGCCCGACGGCGTGTAATAGCGCGCGGTGGTCAGCCGCAGCGCGCCGTTGCCGCTGCCGAGCGGAATGATGGTCTGCACCGAGCCCTTGCCGAACGAGCGCGTGCCGACGATGGTTGCGCGCTTGTGGTCCTGCAGCGCGCCGGCGACGATTTCCGACGCCGAGGCCGAGCCGCCATTGACCAGCACGATGACCGGCCTGCCCTTGGTCAGGTCGCCCGTATGCGCGGCGCGGCGCTGGGTCTCCTCGGCATTGCGGCCGCGGGTCGAGACGATCTCGCCCTTCTCGAGGAACGAGTCGGAGACGGTGACCGCTTCCTCGAGCAGGCCGCCCGGATTGTTGCGGAGGTCGATGATGAAGCCCTTGAGCTTGTCGCCGCCGATCTGGTTCGTGAGGTTGCCGATCTCGCGCTTCAGGCCTTCGGTGGTCTGCTCGTTGAAGGTGGTGATGCGGATATAGCCGATGTCATCCTGCTCGACGCGCGCGCGCACCGAGCGGACGCGGATGTTGTCGCGCACCAGCGTGACGTCGAGCGGATTGTCCTGGCCCTTGCGGATGATCTTGAGCTTGATCTTGGTGTTGACCGGACCGCGCATCTTCTCGACCGCTTGGTTCAGGGTCAGGCCCTGCACGGCTTCGTCGTCGAGATTCGTGATGATGTCGTTGGCCATGATGCCGGCGCGCGAGGCGGGCGTGTCGTCGATCGGCGAGACCACCTTGATCAGGCCGTCTTCCATCGTGACCTCGATGCCGAGGCCGCCGAACTCGCCGCGGGTCTGCACCTGCATGTCGCGGAAGCTCTTCGCGTCCATGTAGCTCGAGTGCGGATCGAGGCCGGTAAGCATGCCGCTGATGGCGGATTCGATCAGCTTGGTGTCATCGGGCTTCTCGACATAGTCGGAGCGCACGCGCTCGAACACGTCGCCGAACAGGTTGAGCTGGCGATAGGTGTCCGCGGTGGCGGCTCGCGCGCTGGAGCCCATGAACACCGCGCGCGGCTGGGTCACGAACAGCGTCAGCGCTGCACCGGTGGCGGCGCTGAGGAGGATTACTGAAGTCTTGCGCATCATCCGCGAACCTTCTCGCCTTCATTTGCGGCCCACCATGGGCCTGGATCGATTGGAGTGCCGTCTTTGCGGAACTCGACATACAGCACAGGTTGACTCGCGTTCGTGGCGAGAATGGAGGCGACTTGAGAGGTCGACCCCATGGTCGCGACCGGCTCCCCCGTGAGCACAAACTGTCCGATGTTGACCGAAATGCGCTCCATCCCGGCGATCAGGACATGATACCCGCCCCCGGCATTGAGGATCAAGAGTTGTCCATAGCTGCGGAATGGGCCGGCATACACAACCCAGCCATCACACGGCGTCGTGACCTGGGCGCCGGGCTTGGTCGCCAGCGAAATGCCCTTCTGGACGCCGCCGACCCCGTCGGAACCGCCAAAATCCCTGATCTTGTTACCGTTAACCGGAAGCGGCAGGAGACCCTTGGCCGAGGCGAAGGCGATCGCCGGGGTGGTGCGGGACTTGTCCTTGAACGCGCCCGGGCCCTGTTTGGCGCTGGCGGGCGCGTTTGCCGCCGCCAGTTTGGCCTCCTTGGCCTCGGCCTGCCTTGCAGCCTCGGCAGCCTTCTCGGCCGCCCTGGCGGCGGTTTGCAGATCCTGCTCCATCTTGGCGATCAGCCCCTGGAGATCGCCGACCTGCCTTGACAGCGCGATCGCGCGCGCGCTTTCGGCATCGAGGTCTTTTTCCCGTGCGGACTGCTGACGCTGTCGTTCCTCGATCAGGGCGGTGAGCCGGGCCTGGTCATTGCGGACCTTGTCGCGGTCGGAGGCGAGCTGATCGCGCTCGGTGGCAATGGTCCTGCGCAAGGCCACGAGCTCGCCGAGCTCGCTTGCGATCTTCTCGGCGCGGCCGCGCAATTCCGGCACGACGGCGCCGAGCAGCATCGCGGTGCGCAAGGATTGCAGCGCATCCTCGGGCCGCACCAGCAGCGCCGGCGGCGTGCGCCGGCCGGCGCGCTGCAAGGCCGCCAGCACCTCGACGATGTCGGCACGGCGCGAATCCAGCGAAGCGCGCATCTGCTGCTCGCGGCCGTTCAGCGTTCGCAGCCGCGCTTCGGCCTCGTCGATCTTGGTTTCCACGGCGCGCACATTGGCGGCGGTGTCGATCAGCTGCTGATTGAGCTGGGTGCGGTCCTGGCCGAGCGCGGTGATCTCGGCCTTCAGCTTGGCCTGCGCTTCTTCCGCGCTTCGTTGCCTCGCGCGCGCGGCCTCCAGCTCCTGCTCGCGCTGCTTGATCGCATCGGGCGAGACCGCTGCGGTCTGCGGCGGCGGCGCAACTGTCTGACCTTGCGTCTGAGCTTGCGCGAGGCTTTCTTCGGCGAAGAGGCTTGCGCCGGCGAGGCCGGTGATCAGCAGCAGGTTGAGGAGCGGCGCTCGCATCGTGTCGGCAAAGGTGCTCGTTGTGGCGCGCATCATGCGCGGTGATAGGGATGGCCGGCCAGGATGGTGGCGGCCCGATACAGCTGTTCCAGAAGCATGACGCGGACCATTTGGTGCGGCCAGGTCGCAGAGCCGAACGCGATCGCGAGCTTGGCCTTACGGCGCAATTCGGGCGAAAGTCCGTCCGCCCCTCCGATCACGAAGATAGTATGTCCGGCGCCCTCGTCGCGCCAGCGCGCCAGATGCCGTGCGAATACGGTGGACTCGAGATTCTGGCCGCGCTCGTCCAGCGCCACCAGGATCGCCTTGTCGGGAATATGCGCCGAGATCGCCGCGGCCTCTTCGGCCATCCGTGTCGCGGCGTCGCGCGCGCGGCTTTCGGGAATTTCGTGGATGCCGAGCTCGCGGAATCCAAGCTTGCGGCCGGCCTCCTCGAACCGCTCGAAATAGCGGTCTGCAAGCTCCCGTTCGGGGCCCTGCTTCAGCCGGCCCACCGCAATGACAGCAACACGCATGATTCTTGAGTCGCGTTGACGAGACCGCGCGCAACAAGCGCGCGCACGACGCTAGCATGCGCGTCAGCCGATTCGAAATCGGCCTTCGAGCCTAGATCGCCTTCGCCGCCCCTGGGCCCTGCGTGTACAACCTCTCGAGGTTGTAGAACTCGCGGACCTCGGGTCGGAACACGTGCACGATCACGTCGCCGGAATCGATCAGCACCCAGTCGCAATTGGGCAAGCCCTCGACATGGATGTTCTTGATGCCGTTTTCCTTGAGGCTCTTGGTGACGTTTTCCGCGATCGCGCCGACGTGCCGGTTCACCCGGCCGGTGGTGACGATCATGTAGTCGGAGTACGCCGATTTGCCGCGAAGGTCGATGGTGACCGTCTCTTCCGCCTTCATGTCCTCGAGGCGGGAGAGGATCAGGCTCAGCGTCTTGTCGGCGTCGGGTTGCGCCTTCAAGGCCGCAGCTTTGGTCGATGTTTTACGCGTAGGCTTGGCAACCTTGGGTAAAACAGACTTGGACAATACAGATGCGGTCAGGGACCATTCCTTTCACTGTATCGCGAACGCCGAATCCGGGCGCCCACTGGTTACACTACATCATGTGGGGTTAAGGGTTTCAATATGCCAGAGAGACCGAAATCCCCACCAGGTCGGCACACTTCGTCTCACTTCGTACCTTTCCAGCTCCCGTCCGGGTTCCGTAGGCCGGTCGAGGACAGATTCAGCTTCAATCCGGTCAGGAACACCCAGGCCGGTGCTGGCCGATCCGCAAGCTGGACGGCCTTGTTCTCGGGCAGACGGTAGCGCGATAACGCCTGGGCCGCGGGCGAGCCGAGCGCGCGAAAACTCTGCGGGGGGCGATCGATCACGGCCATCGGCACCTGGGCGGCGATGCGCCGCCAGTCCTGCCAACGATGGAATTGAGCGAGATTGTCGGCGCCCATGATCCAGACGAAGCGCAAGCCAGGGAAGCGGCGGCGCAAGGTGTTGATCGTGTCGATAGTATAGCGGGTGCGAATGACGGATTCGAGACAGCTCACCTCGATGCGCGGATCATCGGCGACCTCGCGCGCGGCCTGCATGCGCTCGCCGAGCTCGTGCAGCGTGCCGTTCTCCTTGAGCGGGTTGCCTGGTGTGACCAGCCACCAGACGCGATCGAGCTGCAATCGCTTCAGCGCGAAGCGGCTGATCGCGCGGTGCGCCTGATGCGGCGGGTTGAACGAGCCGCCGAGCAGGCCGATGCGCATGCCCGGCGTCGAGGGCGGAACCGCTTGCGCCACGAAGCGCGGCACGACGAGATTGTTGCTCAATGCCCGCGCCCCGCGACGTCTACGGCCGAGTCTGTCCGGTGCCGCGGACGCGATATTTGAAGCTCGTCAATTGCTCGGCGCCGACCGGGCCGCGGGCGTGGAAGCGGCCGGTGGCAATGCCGATCTCGGCGCCGAACCCGAATTCGCCACCATCGGCAAACTGCGTCGAGGCGTTGTGGAGCACAATCGCGGAATCGACCTCGCTCAGGAACTTGCTCGCGGCAGCCTCATCCGCGCTCACGATTGCATCGGTGTGATGCGAGCCGTGGTCCTGGATGTGCGCGATCGCGCCCTCGACGCCGTCCACCACCTTCGCCGCGATGATCGCGTCGAGATATTCGGTGTCCCAATCCTCCTCGCTCGCCGGCTTGACGCGCGCATCGGCCTTCTGCACGGCCTCGTCACCGCGCACCTCGCAGCCGGCATCGAGCAGCATCTCCACCAGCGGCTTCAGGTTCTTGCCAGCGGCGGCACGATCGACCAGCAGCGTCTCGGCCGCGCCGCAGACGCCGGTGCGCCGCATCTTGGCATTGAGCACGATCGACTTCGCCATGGCGAGGTCGGCGCTGCCGTCGATATAGACGTGGTTGACGCCTTCGAGATGCGCGAAGACAGGCACGCGCGCTTCCTGCTCGACCCGCGCGACGAGGCTCTTGCCCCCGCGCGGCACGATCACGTCGATGGCGCCGCTCAGCCCCGACAGCATCATGCCGACCGCGGCGCGGTCGCGCGTCGGCACCAGCGTGATCGCAGCTTCCGGCAGGCCGGCTTCGCGCAGGCCCTGCACCAGGCACTCATGGATGGCGCGGCAGGAGCGGAAACTGTCGGAGCCGCCGCGCAGGATCACGGCATTGCCCGACTTCAGGCACAGCACGCCGGCATCGGCCGCAACGTTGGGCCGGCTCTCAAAAATCACGCCGACGACGCCGAGCGGCACGCGCACGCGCTCGATGGACATGCCGTTCGGCCGCTGCCAGCGCTCGGTGACGACGCCGATGGGATCGGCGATGCCGCGCACAATGCCGATGCCTTCGGCCATTCCTTCGACCCGTGCCGGCGTCAGCGTCAGGCGATCGATGAAGGAGGAGGTGGCATTGCCGGCGGCACGGGCCTCCGCGACGTCCTCCGCATTGGCGGCGAGGATCGCGGCCGAGTCGGCGCGGATTGCCCGCTCCATGGCTTCCAGCGCACGGTTCTTCTGCTCCGGCGGCGCCAGTGCCAGCACGCGCGCGGCAGCGCGGACACGGGTTCCGAGATCGGACATCAGCGCCAAGAGATCGCAAGCTCGATCGGCATCGCCGTCAACGGCTTTGAGGGGGGCGGCCATGGGAGTTCAACCTTCTGCTAAGGCGGTGTCCTAGCACGGAAATCCCGCTTTTGCGAAGGGCGGGGAGGGTATGGCTGGTCTCCCAGCGGCGGGCGGGGCGGGGCCCTTACCCGCCCACCACCAGATCGTCCCGGTGGATCATCTCCGCGCGGCCGCTGATGCCGAGGATGGTCATCACATCTGGGGAGGAGCGGCCCTTGATCCGCTCGGCATCATCGGCGTCATAGGCGATCAGGCCGCGGCCGACCTCGCTGCCGTCGGGGCCGCGCACGATCACGGCATCGCCGCGGGCGAACTGGCCCTCGACCTTGTTCACGCCGGCCGGCAGCAGGCTGGCCCCGGCCCGTAGCGCGGTCACCGCGCCGGCGTCAATGGTCAGCGTGCCCTTCGGCTCCAGCGTGCCTGCGATCCAGCGCTTTCGCGAGGTGATGGGATTGGCCGGCGTCAGGAACCAGGTGCAGCGGCCGCCATCGGCGATCGCCTGCAAGGGATGCTCGATCTTGCCGGAGGCGATCAGCATATGCGTGCCTCCGGTCGTCGCGATCTTGGCGGCCTCGACCTTGGTGCGCATGCCGCCACGCGACAGCTCGGACTCGGCATCGCCGGCCACGGCCTCGATCTCCGAGGAGATGCTGTCGACGACGGGAATGAGTTTTGCGTTCGGATTGTTCTTCGGCGGGGCATCGTAGAGCCCGTCGATATCTGAGAGCAGCACCAGCAGGTCGGCGCTCGCCATGGTCGCGACGCGCGCGGCGAGGCGATCGTTGTCGCCGTAGCGGATCTCGGTGGTCGCCACCGTGTCGTTCTCGTTGATCACGGGTATCGCGCGCCATTCCAGCAGCTTGCCGATGGTGGAGCGCGCGTTGAGATAGCGGCGGCGCTCCTCGGTGTCCTGCAGCGTCACGAGGATCTGGCCGGCGCCGATACCGTGGGCGCCAAGCACCTCCGACCAGATTCGCGCCAGCGCGATCTGACCGACGGCGGCCGCGGCCTGGCTCTCTTCCAGCTTCAGCGGGCCGCGCGGCAATTTCAGCCGGCTGCGGCCGAGTGCGATCGAGCCGGAGGACACCACGAGGACGTCGCGCCCTTCCTTGTGCAGCTTGGCCATGTCGTCGGCCAGTGCAGCCAGCCAGGACGCACGCACCTCGCCCCTGTCGGAATCCACCAGCAGCGCTGAGCCGACCTTGACGACGATGCGGCGGAATTGGCTGAGTTCGGGGCTGGCCATGTCTCTTGTGTGCTGGCGCTGGATGCGAATGACGGCGGAGCGACAGGCGGCGCCGATGAGCCCTGCTTTTGCAGCAGGACGGTGACCGGCGCAAGGCAGCCGGGATGGTAAACGACGCATGTCGGCCTTGTGTCAGCCGTCCGTCTGGCTCTAATGGCGATCAACGATAAACGGGCCGAAAGAGGAAACGAATGGATCGCCGCAAATTCATGGCCGGATGCCTCGGCCTGCCGCTGCTGACGCAGGCGGGTGGGGCGCAAGCGCAGGCGGGGCTGACGAAAATCATCTTCCCGTTCGCAGCCGGCGCCGGCGGCGACACGCTATGCCGGCTGATCGCGCAGGAGATGGCGCCGCTGCTGCAGCGGACCGTTGTGGTCGAGAACCGCACCGGCGGCGACGGCCTGATCGGCATCAAGGCGGTGAAAGGCGCGAGCCCCGACGGCAGCATGGTGCTGGTGACGACAGGGCCGACCATGTATCTGCTGCCAATGGTGGAGGCGACGCCGAGCTTCGACACGGCCAAGGATTTCATGCCGGTGTCGCTGCTGGCGCGCTTCGAGTTTGCGCTGGTGATCGGCCCGGGCATCGATGCTGCCGATTTCAAAGCGTTCGTAGCGTGGCTGAAATCGCATCCGGACAAGACCTCGTTCGGAGTGCCGAGCAACGGCACCATTCCGCATTTCACCGGCTCCAAGCTCGAGAAGGATCTCGGTATTCCCCTGACCCGCGTGCCCTATCGCGGCAGCGCGCCGATCCTTAACGATCTCGTCGGCGGCCATATCTCGTTCGGGATCACGACACTGGCGGACGCGCTGCCGCAGCATCGCGCCAAGGGCGTGAAGATCATAGCGGTCTCGAGTGCCGAGCGCTCGCCATTCGCACCTGACGTTCCGACGCTCAAGGAGAGCGGCATCGATCTCGTTGCCGACGCCTGGTACGGCATGTGGCTTCCCGCCGGCAGCCCGCCGGAGTTCGCGAGCAAGCTCGGGGCGGCGGCGAGCGCGGCGCTTGCCAAGCCGGAGGTGAAGGAGAAGTTGACGGCGATCGGGCTGATTCCGATCGGCAGCAATGCGGACGCGCTATCCAAGGAGCTCGCCGCGAACACCGCGCTGTGGCAGCCGATCGTGAAGGCGACGGGCTACAAGATCACGAATTGAAGGCTGCCTCTTCTCCCTCTCCCCGTTCTTACGGGGAGAGGGTTGGGGTGAGGGGCTGTCTCCGCGAAAGCGCTGGCAATTGAACTCGCGGAGGGTCCCCCTCATCCGGAATTTGCTCTCGCAAATTCCGGCCTCTCCCCGCAAGCGGGGAGAGGCTGCTTCACATCTTCGCGCGCTGGGCGATGCCGTCCTTGATCGCCGCGAGCTCTTTCTCGTCCCAGATGCCGATCAGGATGCCACCCTTCACCTGGAGCTGACTATCCGCATAGGCGGCGATCTTCTCGCGTGGTGTGGTGATATGATCGTTCGGATGCAGCGCCCAGTCGAACAGCTCGGCCTGGAGCCGCGCGATGATGCCGGCGCATTCCGGATCGTCGCCGCGATCCAGATATTCGTCCGGATCGGTTTCGAGGTCGTACAGCATCGGGCGGAAGCCGGAGGCGTGGATGTATTTCCAGCGCCCGTCGAACACCATGAACAGGCGGCAGCGCTCGATCGGCTGGTTCAGCTTCAGCCGTACGTCCTGCATGGCATAGTCGTATTCGGAGAACGCCACCTTGCGCCAATCTGATGGCGTGCGCCCGCGCAGCAGCGGCAGCAGCGAACGTCCTTCGAGAATGTGGCCCGGCACCTTGCCGCCGAAATAATCGACGAAGGTCGGCGCGAGATCGATTCCCTCGACCAGCGCGTCGCTGCGTGTGCCGCGCGTGGCGTCGGCTTCCCGCGAAGGATCGATGATGATCAGCGGGATCTTTGCCGATTGCTCGTGGAACAGGTCCTTCTCGCCCATCCAATGATCGCCGAGATAGTCGCCATGATCGGAGGTGAACACGATCATGGTGGTGTCCAGCAGGCCGCGCTCACCTAAAAACTTCATCAGCACGCCCATCTGATCGTCGATCTGGGTGATCAGGCCCATATAAGTCGGGATCACCTTCTCGCGTGCATCATCGCGCGCCATGTTGCGGGAATAGCGCATGTCCATGTAGGCGCCGAACACCGGATGCGGATTCTGCCGCTCGCGCTCCGAGCGGATCACCGGGATCATGTCATCCGTCGAATACATGCTGGCATAGGGCTCCGGCGCGATGTAGGGCCAGTGCGGCTTGATGTAGGACAGATGCAAACACCAGGGGCGGCCGTCCGTTTCCGCCTCGCTGATGAAGTCCATCGCGCGCCGCGTCATGTAGGGCGTCTCGGAATGCTCTTCGGGCACGCGCGCGGCCTTGTCGGCGTGCACCAGCAGCCAGCCGTTGTGCAGCGAGCCGTCGTCAGCAGCGCCGGAATTGGCCCAGTGCTCCCAGGGATTGGTGGCTTCAAAACCGTGCTTTCGCAGATATTCGTCGTATTTCGGCCGCGGCCGTCCGGTCGGATGCAGGCCGTCGTCGCGCTCATAAGGCTCGAAGCCGCATTCGGCGACATGCACGCCGATCATCGATTCCGGCGGGATGCCGAGCGCCTTCATGCCTTCGATGTCAGGCGCCATGTGGGTCTTGCCGACCAGCACGTTGCGCACGCCGATCTTGTTGAGGTGATCGCCGAGCGTGGGCTCGCCGACGCGCAGCGGCCAGCCGTTCCAGTGCGAGCCGTGCGAGCGCATGTAGCGCCCGGTGTAGAACGACATCCGCGACGGGCCGCAGATCGGCGATTGCACATACGCCTTCGTGAACAGCACGCCGCGCCTCGCCATGGCGTCGATGTTGGGCGTCTTCAGCGTGGGATGGCCGGTGCAGCCGAGATAATCGTAGCGAAGCTGGTCGCACATGATCCAGAGAACGTTCTTCGCGCGCGCCATCCCTTGCCCCTGCTGTTTCTTTAATGCTGCGCTATCGGAGCCGCGATGACAACCTCTCCCCGTGGGGAGAGGTGTCGAGAGAGCGTCGACCCATCAGGCCGACCACGGCTCCGCTTCGGCCGCGCTCTTGGCCTTGGCGGAGACCGGGCTTTCGCCGATCACATCGGCCAGCGCGCGCAACGCCTCTTTGACGCCCTGGCCGGTGGCGCCCGACAGCAGCAGCGGCGTCTTCTTCGCGGCGCGCTTGAGACGGTCCTTCTGCTTCTTCAGCTCGTCCGGCTCGACCGCGTCGATCTTGTTCAGCGCGACGATCTCGATCTTGTCGGTGAGCTGGCCGCCATAGGCGTCGAGCTCCTTGCGCACGGTCTTGTAGGCCTTGCCGGCGTGCTCGCAGGTGGCGTCGACCAGATGCAAGAGCACGCGGCAGCGCTCGACATGGCCGAGGAAGCGGTCGCCGAGACCGGTGCCTTCATGCGCGCCCTCGATCAGGCCGGGAATGTCGGCGAGCACGAATTCGCGGCCGTCGGCATTCACGACGCCGAGCTGCGGATGCAGCGTGGTGAAGGGATAGTCGGCGATCTTCGGCCGCGCCGCGCTGACCTTGGAGAGGAAGGTCGACTTGCCGGCGTTGGGCATGCCGACGAGGCCGGCGTCGGCAATGAGTTTCAGCCGCAGCCAGATCCAGCGCTCCTCTCCGGGCTGGCCGGGATTGGCGTTGCGCGGGGCGCGGTTGGTCGACGATTTGAAATGCGCATTGCCGAAGCCACCATTGCCGCCTTCGGCTAGCACGAACTTTTCGCCGACCTTGGTGAAGTCGTGGATCAAGGTCTCGCGATCCTCGTCGAAGATCTGCGTGCCGACCGGCACCTTCAGCACGATGTTCTTGCCATTGGCGCCGTGGCGGTCCGAGCCCGAACCGTTCTCGCCCTTCTGGGCCTTGAAGTGCTGCTGGTAGCGGTAGTCGATCAGCGTGTTGAGGCCGTCGGCGACCTCGATGATGACATTGCCGCCGCGGCCGCCATTGCCGCCGGAGGGACCGCCGAACTCGATGAACTTCTCGCGGCGGAACGCCACGCAGCCGTTCCCGCCGTCACCGGAGCGGATATAGACCTTTGCTTCGTCGAGGAATTTCATGGGTCATAGGTAGGCCAGCCGGCCCCCTGCGGCAACCCGGATTGGTCCGCAAATCGGCCGAAATTCCGCGAATTGCGGCGCTTGCTTAACCGGCCGGCCGGCGCCGGATCAGGAATTTCTGCAGGCCCTCCAGCACCAGCTCCTTGCGCTGGTTGAACACGGTGCTGCGAAGCGTCACCACGCCTGTGCTGCGCCCCGGCACGAGCTCCGTGACCTCGAGCGCCGGGTAGATGGTGTCGTCGGCGAACACCGGCTTGAGGAACCGGCTCGACTGCTCGAGGAAGCCGACCAGGGAGTCCTCGACCATGAAAGGAAACAGGCCGGCGCCGGGCGCGGTGTTGATCAAGGTCTGGAAGCCGTGGGCGAGCAGATGCGGCATGCCGCGGGCGCGGCAATATTCTACGTCGTAATGCACGGGATGGGTGTCGCCGCTCGCGGTCTGGAATGCGGCGAACACTGCCGAGGTCTGGGTGCGGCTCGGCAGCACGAAGCGTTCGCCGACGACGAAATCCTCAAACCAGCGTTGCGTCGGGATCATGCGATGCCGGGTGGGATCGAAGTCGGTCATGGGTTAGCTCTTTTTTGGCTCTCTCGTCGATGTGGCCTGTATCGCTACCGCGATGCGAAGAGTGCGACAATCCGTTCAATTCGGCGTTGTGGGCTTGTCCCGGCGGCTCACGTCATTAAAACGACCGCAAGCGACTCTATTCGCCGATTCCTGATGCTCTCTCCCCGTCATTGCGAGCGCAGCGAAGCAATCCAGACGGCCGCCGCGGAAAGATTCTGGATTGCTTCGCTGCGCTCGCAATGACGACCCCTTGCAGTCCGATCCCATGCCCCTGTTCAAGAATCTCTCCGCCTATGACGATCGCTCCGCGCGCCTCGCTGGCATCGGCCTCATGGTGCTGTCGATCTTCATGTTCTCGTTCGGCGATGCCATGGGCAAGTTCCTGGTCGGGACCTATTCGGTGGGGCAGCTGCTGTTCCTGCGCGCCTGCGCGGCACTACTCCTGCTGTCGCCGCTGATCTGGAAGCAGCGTCACCAGTTTCTGCATCTGGAGCGGCCGAGGCTGCAGCTGGTTCGCGTCGTGCTGTCGACGCTGGAAGTCGCGGCCTTCTTTCTCGCAACCGTCTATCTGCCGCTCGCCGACGTCATCACCTATTACCTCGCCGGCCCGATCTTCGTCACCGCGATGTCGGCGATCTTTCTGGGCGAGAAGGTCGGCTGGCGGCGCTGGACCGCGATCCTGATCGGCTTCTGCGGCGTCTTGATCGCGCTGCGGCCCTCGGCGCAGACCGTCAGCCTGCCGGCGTTGATCGCGCTCGGCGGCAGCCTCTCCTTTGCAACCCTGATGCTGATCACGCGCAGCCTGCGCAAGACGCCCGACATCGTGATGGCGTCCTCGCAATTCGTCGGCACGTTTTCGCTGGGCGCGGTGCTGTCGGCGTTCAACTGGGTGCCGCCGACGCCCGGCAGCCTCGTGATCTTCGCGCTCGCCGGATGCGTTTCGGTCACTGCGCTGTTCTGCGTCAACCGTTCGCTCAAGCTGGCGCCGGCCAGCGTCGTCGTGCCCTATCAATATTCGATGATCGTCTGGGCGGTGATCTTCGGCTTCGTCGTGTTCGGCGATGTCCCATCCATCGCAACACTCGTCGGCGCCGCAATCATCATCGGCGCCGGGTTCTACATCTATCTGCGGGAGCGGGATCTCGGACGTCCCGGCGACGAAGTGAATCCGCCGGCGTAGCCGTCGTCCCGGGGCGCGCGTAGCGCGAGCCCGGGACCCATACCCACAGGAAGTCGTTTTGCGAAGACTCGGAGTGGGAGCTTGGCCATACACTGCGGCCTGGGATTATGGATCCCGGGCTCGCGGCTTCGCCGCGCCCCGGGATGACAGTTGTGAATGCAGCGATGCCCTACCGCACCCGTCTTGCACTGCTCCAGCTCTTCAACGAGGCCCACACCCCGCGCGAGAGGCGGAAGCAGTCGACGGGCGTCGAGGAGCCCAGCGCCAGGAAGCGGTGCAGCTGCACGCCGCTCCACTGGAAGCCGCACTTCTCCAGCACCTTACGCGAGGCCGGATTGGTGACGCGCGCGCCGGCGTAGAGATGCTCGTCCTCGAACTCCTCGAAGAAGAAATCGATCGCGCCGCGCGCCGCCTCGGTGGCAAAGCCCCGGCCCCAATGCTCGACGCCGAGCCAGTAGCCGAGCTCGGCATTGCCGGGCTTGGAGCAATCGATGCCGACCATGCCGACCGGCCCGCTGTCGTGCTCGATCAGGAACACGGTCTCAGCTCCGAGCTCGGCGGTGGCGCGGATGAATTCGGCGGCGTCGTCCTGCGAATAGGGATGCGGCAGGCGGCGCGTGTTCTCGGCGACGCGGCGGTCGTTGGCGAGCCGGGCGATGGTCCTGACGTCGGCCAGCGTCGGCCGCCGCAAGGTCAGCCGCTCGGTGGCGACGACGCTGGGTCTCGCCTCGGCCAAGGTCACGCTCGAGAAATCCTGCAACATGTCCGGCTCCGTGAAAGTCACTAAGTCAAAGTGCAAAGAACAAAGTGAGCAAAGAAAAGGGGAGGCCGGTTTCCCGCCTCCCCTTGGAGCCTTCGATCTCTTGCGATCTCTAGGACTCCGCCGGTTCAGTCGGGACCGGCGGACTCCGTTTTTGTCCACCGTCTATTCAGCAGCCTCGGCAAGCGGGAGCACCGATACGAAGGTGCGGCCGTTGGCTTTGGCTTGGAACGCAACGCGGCCCTCGATCTTGGCGAACAGAGTGTGGTCCGTACCCATGCCGACATTGAGGCCGGGGTGCCAGGTCGTGCCGCGCTGACGCGCAATGATGTTGCCGGGCGTGACGATCTCGCCGCCGAACGCCTTGATACCGAGGCGCTTGCCCTTGGAATCGCGACCGTTGCGCGATGAACCGCCTGCTTTTTTGTGAGCCATGGCTCGTCTCCGAAATCCTGCGTAGTTCTAGGTCAATTCCTTGACGGAATCATTTCAAAACGTCGCACGCATCAATTCGTGAATTGGCGTGATCGGTTTTGCGTTACTCGGCGGCTTCCGCTGCCGGCTCCTTCGTCACCTTTTCCTTCTTCGGACGCGGGCCCTTGGTGGGCTTGGCGCCGTCCGTCAGAATCTCGCTGATGCGCAGCACGGTGATCTCGTCGCGATAGCCGCGCTTGCGGCGCGAGTTCTTGCGGCGGCGCTTCTTGAACGCGATGACCTTGGGTCCGCGCTTGTGGTCGAGCACCTCGACCGCGACGGACGCGCCTGCGACCGTCGGGACGCCCAGCACCGGCGTGTCGCCGCCGACCACGAGCACTTCATTCAGCTGCACGATCGAGCCGACTTCGCCTTCGATCTTGCCTACTTCGAGAACATCATCCGGCACGACGCGGTATTGCTTGCCGCCGGTTTTGATGACTGCGAACATCGTTCTTTCTCCGTGTTCAATCCCGGCCTCTGGACGGGAAGCGTCCGGGTCGGCTTTTTGTCAGTCGCTATGGGTGTATTGCGTTTTGTGCGGGCGGGTTTTATCCCGTTGAAAACCCACGCAAAAACAAGCGGCGCGAGAAACGCCCCGCGCCGGCTGTGGGACTTATAGCGGCCAACAGCCGCAAGTCAAGGAAAACTGGGCGAAAACCGCCCGGATTTGAAGGCTTTGGCCGCGCTGAAAGCGCGCAGCCGAATCTCGGGTGGGCTTTGCAACAAACGGGTTCCCCCGCAGTTGTCCCGGCCGGAACAAGCAAGCGGGGCAAGGGCTCTCATGGCAACAGACGAACTGGTCAAAACAACGGGCATCGCCCAGCATGGCGCCGAACGGCTGCCGTCGGTCGATGTCGACAGCTTCAACATCGAGATCAAGGACGAGGACGGCTTTCTCGGCGACCGCGCCAGCAAGGGCGCGTTCCGGGAGGTGCTCGAGCGCTGGCGCAAGCCGCTGCGCAAGACGGGAGAGGACCCGTTCGGCAAGGTGTCGACCGAGGAGATCAACAAGAAGACGCTGGACGCCATCCTGATCGGCGACGACACCGAGGCCTCGGCCGTGGTGCACAGCGCGATCGAGGATTTCTCCCAGGAGCTCGCTTATGTCACGCGCCGATTCCTCAAGACCAAGGCCTGGGCCAAGACCGAGCGCATCGTCGTCGGCGGCGGCTTTCGCGATTCCCGGCTCGGCGAGCTCGTGATCGCGCGCGCCGAGATCATCCTGAAATCCGAGGGCTTCAAGATCGACCTGCAGCCGATCCGCCATCATCCTGACGAGGCCGGCCTGATCGGCGCGCTGCACCTGGCGCCGTCCTGGATCTTCGAGGCCCATGACAGCATTCTCGCCGTCGACATCGGCGGCACCAACATCCGCTGCGGCGTGGTGGAAACCGGCTGGAAGAAAGCCAAGGATCTGTCCAAGGCCAAGGTGGTGCATGCGGAGCTGTGGCGTCACGCCGACGACGAGCCGACGCGCGAAGGCGCGGTGAAGCGGCTGACCAAGATGCTGAAAGGGCTGATCACGGAAGCCGAGAACGAAGGCTACAAGCTCGCGCCGTTCATCGGCATCGCCTGTCCCGGTGTGATCAACCCGGACGGCTCGATCGAGAAGGGCGCGCAGAATCTGCCGGGCAATTGGGAGAGCAGCAAGTTCAACCTGCCGGCGAGCCTGATCGAGGGCATCCCCGCTATTGGCGAGCACGACACCGCGATCCTGATGCACAATGACGGCGTGGTGCAGGGGCTCTCGGAAGTACCGTTCATGCAGGACGTTGACCGCTGGGGCGTGCTCACCATCGGCACCGGACTTGGCAATGCGCGCTTCACCAATCGCCGCAAGGAAGGCAACGGCAAGGACCGGGATTCCACGGAGAACGGGAAGAAAAAAGGTAAAGCGGACAAGGAGTAACCTTGACCGGTTAGGTTAAGGACCGGATTGCGTTGCGGACCTCCCGTCGCACGCTAGGGTCGAATCGTCGCTTCCACTCGGCCGGCGAAGCCGCCCTTCACGGCCAGTATTTCAATAAGCGGCACGGGACCGCCAGTGTTTACCGCGTCTGGCGGTCCCACCCCGTTTTTCTCCTCAGCTCCAGCCGATGCGCGCAAAGAACGCGGCGATCTCGCGTGCCGCGCGATCCGGATTTTCCCGATGCGGGAAGTGGCCGACGCCGGGAAACATCTCGAGGTCGAGATCGCTGAAGGTCTCGGACAGCCGGTCGGTCCAGCCAAAGGGAAACAGCGGATCGTGCTCGGCCCAGCGCACGCAGGTCGGCACCGCGATCGGCGGAAGTGGCGGCGCTTCGCCCTTCATCATCGCCACGCGCCCGGCATGCGAGGCGCGGTAATGCGCAAAGCCGCCGGCGAGGTTGCCGGCTTTCAGGAAATTGTCCGTGAAGGCGTCCAGCACGTCGTCGAAGGCATTTGTCCGGTGCGCCCAGCCTTTGAGGAAATGGCTGATGTAGAGCCGGCAGCTCTCCCGGCTCGCACCGATGAGCTGTGGCGCCATCTCCATCTGGTGAAAGGACTGGTACCAGATGTGGTTGAGCCTATCGGGCGCGGCCATGCGCGGCCCGATCCCGGGATAGACGAAATCGAAGAAGAAGAGTCCCGCGAGCCGCTCGGGCGCCTGCCGGGCCAGCGGCTGCATGACAGCGCCGCCGACATCGTGGCCGACGACGCCGAATCGCTCGATGCCGAGCCGGTCCATCAGCGCTAGCATATCGGCGGCGTGGCCGTCCGGCCCGTAAGGGCCATCCGGCTTGTCGCTGTCGCCGAAGCCGCGCAAATCGGGCGCGATCAGCGTGAAGCGGTCCGAAAGCCTCGATATCACCGGCTCCCAGGTGAGCCAGAATTCGGGCCAACCATGCAGCAAAAGCAGCGGTTTTCCCTGTCCGGCGCGGACCAGGTGGAAATCGGCGCCATTGGCCGTGACAGTCAGGTGCTCCATGGCGGTTCCTCATCGCTTGAAAGGCCAAGGGGACGACAGGCGGGACGACAAGGGCTGAATCAGGCAGCGGATTTTGCTCTTTCGCGCCTTGTCTGGCCCGCCATCCTCGCCTATTAACGCCCCCAACCACAGGGGCCCAGCTCCTAATATGGCGCCTTCAGGAGAGGTGGCAGAGTGGTTGAATGCACCGCACTCGAAATGCGGCATAGGTGCAAGCCTATCGGGGGTTCGAATCCCTCCCTCTCCGCCAGCTCAGCGACCCCCCCCTCTCAAATAGCTCCGCAAAATCAGCCTGATGCCGGTGCGTTCGGCCCGCCAGCACCGCCCGCGCCGTCGCCACGAAGGCCTGCGCCGCGGGCGACAACGTCCGGCCCTGGCGCTGCAGCAGCGACACGGGCCGGGTGAGGGCGGGGCGCACCAGCGGTGTTGCGATCAGTGTCGGGAACTGGTCGGGCGGCAGCATCGTCGCGGGAAGGATGGCGAGGCCGAGGCCCTGCGCCGTCATGGCGAGCGCGGTGTTGATCAGGGTCACTTCATAAGTCGGATCGAGGCGCTTGCCCTGCGCGCTCAGGGCCTGATCGATCTGCATGCGGATGCGTGTCTCGCTGCGCATCGCGATGGTCGGCAGTTGCACCAGCTCGTCCCAGGTCAGGGAACGCCGCGCGGCGAAGTCCGCGGTGCGACGGCCGATCGCGCTCAGGCGGCCGCTTGTTAGTGTCTCGATCGTCATGTCCGCGAATTCGCCCTCGACGCTGCCGATCGCGAACTCGGCATCGGTCGTGCTCAGCCGTGGCACGAGATCGTCGGCGGCGACATCGCGCATGTCGATCTCGATGTCGGGATGGCCAGTGCGGAATTTCGCCAGCACCGGCGGCAGCAGCGCCGATGCCGTGCCGGCCGAGGCGAGAAACACGACCCGGCCGGCGCGGGCCTGCGCGAGATCACGCATGCGGCGCGACAGGCCTTGCGCATCGCTCAGCATGCGCTCGGCGGCGGCGAACGCCTCGTCGGCGGCCAGCGTCGGCTGCACCGAGCGCGTGGAGCGGTCGAACAGCTTGACGCCGAGCTGGGCCTCGAGCTGCTGGATCAACAGGCTCGCCGCCGATTGCGTGATGCCGAGCTCGCGGGCGGCCCGCGTGATGCTGCGCGTCCGATACACGCCGGTAAAGACCCGCAACTGGCGCAATGTGACATTCATCTGGAAAGCTCATGAATTGATGAGTTCTTTCCGACTTATCGCATAAACGGACCTGCAATAAAATGCATGCTGTGCGGACGGAAAGAATCCGCGGCAAGGATTGGAGCGAGCATGAGAGCACAAGTGCTGGTGGTGGGGGCCGGGCCCGTCGGATTGACCGCGGCGATGGATATCGCTTCGCGCGGCATCGATGTCGTCGTCGCGGAAATCCGCCACGCCGGCGATCCGCCCAGCGTCAAGTGCAATCACGTGTCGGCGCGCTCGATGGAGATTTTTCGACGGCTCGGCGTCGCCGGCCGCTTGCGCGATGCGGGGCTCCCTGCGGACTTTCCCAACGATTGCTCCTATCGGACCACGGCGACCGGGATCGAGCTTTGCCGCATCGACATTCCCTCCCGTGCGCGCCGCTATAGCGCGACCGGTGGCCCCGACACCTGGTGGCCGACGCCCGAGCCGCCGCACCGGATCAACCAGGTCTATCTCGAGCCGATCCTGTTCAGCCATGCCGCTGCGCAATCACGCATCAAGATCCTGGCGCGCACGGAAATCACCGACATCGAGCAGCACGACGACCATGTCGTCGCGCTGGCGCGCGATCTCGACAGCGGACATTCGCTCCGCATCGAAGCCAGCTTCGTGATCGGCTGCGACGGCAGCCGATCCCTCGTCAGAAAAGCAATCGGTGCCAGCCTGTCCGGCACGCCGGTGATCCAGCGCGTGCAGTCGACCTTCATCGAAGCGCCGCAGCTGAAAGAGCTGATGGGGGCGCACAAGCCGGCCTGGATGGTGCTCTCGCTCAATCCGCGCCGCTCCGGCACCGTTGTTGCCATTGACGGTCACGACCGCTGGCTGATCCACAATCATCTGAAGCCGGACGAGCCCGAGTTCGACTCGGTCGATCGCGACTGGGCCATCCGTGCCATTCTCGGCGTCGACGAGCGCTTCGAATACCGCGTGCTCAGCAAGGAGGATTGGGTCGGACGGCGCCTGGTGGCCGACCGCTTCCGCGACCGCAGGGTCTTCATCTGCGGCGACGCCGCGCATCTGTGGATGCCCTATGCCGGCTACGGCATGAACGCGGGCATCGCGGATGCCGTCGACCTCTGCTGGCAATTGGCGGCGCATCTGAACGGCTGGGCGCCGGCTGCGATCCTCGATGCCTATGAGGCGGAGCGCCAGCCCATCACCGAGCAGGTGTCGCGCTTTGCGATGGACCATGCGATGAAGATGATGGCGCAGCGCGGCGGCGTGTCCGCCGAGATCGAGGATGACACGCCGCGCGGCCAGGCGGCGCGCGCGGCGCTGGCGAAAGCGGCCTACGATCTCAACGTGCAGCAATATTGCTGCGCCGGCCTCAACTTCGGCTACTATTACGACGCCTCGCCGATCATCGCCTATGACGGCGAGACGCCGCCGCCTTACGCGATGGGCAGCTTCACGCCATCCACCGTGCCGGGCGCCCGCGCGCCGCATTTGTTCTTGCGCGACGGACGCTCGCTCTACGACGCCTTCGGCCCCGGCTACACATTGCTGCGGTTCGATCCGGCAATCGATGTGACGCGGCTGCAGGACGCCGCAAAGGCGCGCGGCGTGCCGCTCGCGCTGGTCGACGTCGCGCCGGAGGAGGCGAACGGCGCCTATGCCGAGAAGCTCGTGCTGGCGCGGCCCGACCAGCACATCGCCTGGCGCGGGCAGTCGGCGCCGGAGAACGCGCAGGGCCTGCTGGCCCGTATCACTGGCGCTGCGGCGTAGGACGACATCGAGCGGACGGCCTGGCGACGTAGCTCGCCAAGCCGAGTTTCAAAAACAGAATACATGGAGGAGACCGTGTTTCACGTTGCAAGACGCCGCATCCTGGCCGCGCTGACGGCCGCCGCTTTCGCACTGTTGCCGGTGGCGGCGGCCCGAGCCGCCTATCCCGAGCAATTGATCAAGATCATCGTGACCTTCCCGCCCGGCGGCAGCGCCGACACGGTCATCCGCGCGCTCGAGCCGCTGGTCACCGCCGAGCTCAAGCAGAGCCTGGTGATCGAGAACCGCGCCGGCGCCGGCGGCAACATCGGCATGGCCGCGGTCGCACAGGCAAAACCCGACGGCTACACGCTGGGGGTGGCGCCGGCAGGTGCGCTCACGGTGAATCCGCACCTCAATGCCGCGATGCCGTTCGCGCTGAAGGATCTCGCGCCCATCACCTTGCTCGCGGAAATTCCCTTTGTGCTGGTCGCGTCCGCGAATATTCCGGCGCGCACACCTGCGGAGACCATCGCGCTCGCCAAGGCGAAGCCGGGTGGGCTCTCGATCGGGCATGGCGGCAACTCGACCGCGATGCATTTGACTGCCGCGCTGTTCACGCAGAGAAGCGGGATCGCGATGGAACTGGTCCCGTATCGCGGGACGGCGCCGGCGGCGGTCGATGTTCTCGCAGGCCATGTCCCGTTCGCGGTGCTGGATATTCCGGCATCGCGACAATTGATCCTCGACGGTAAGCTCAACGCGATCGGCGTGTCCTCGGCGCGCCGCCTTGCGTCCCTGCCCGACGTGCCGACGCTGGCCGAGAGCGGCCTTGCCGGTTTCGAATCTGTCGGCTGGTTCGGGCTCGTTGCTCCCGCCGGCACGCCTGCGGACGTCATCGCCCGGCTGAACGAGGCCTTCGCCAAGGCGCTGAAGGACCCTGCCGTGGCGGAGAAGATCCGCACCCTCGGCGCGGAGCCTGCGCCGACCTCGCCCGAGCAGTTCGGCCGCTTCATTCAGGACGAAAGCGCGAAATGGGGCAAGCTGATCAGCGAGGCCGGCATCAAGGCAAACTAGAGCAAATCGATTCGATCTAAAGCCATTCCGCTTTAGCGTTTTCCGCTTCCCCGATAACGCACGTGATCGACCAGCGCGCGCAGCTTCGGCGGAAGATTCCGCCGATCCGGAAAGTAGAGGAAGAAGCCGGGGAAGAACGGGCAGTATTCCTCCAGCAGGGGCACCAGTTCTCCGCGCTCGATATACGGCTTGAACGTCTCTTCCATGCCGAAGGTCAGGCCGCCGCCCGCGCAGGCGGTCCGCACCATGACCCACATGTCGTTGGTCGTGATCCTCGGCTCCACCGCGACGTCGAACTCGCGGCCCCCTTCCGCAAATTCCCAGCGGTAGGGCGCGACGTGCGGCGCCGGCCGCCACCCGATGCAGCAATGCTGCGACAGCTCGCGCGGGTGCGAGGGCGCGCCGAACCGCTCCAGATAGGCGGGAGCGGCCACGACCAGCTGGCGCTGGTCGCCCGAAACCGGCACGGCGATCATGTCCTGCTCGATCACTTCGCCGAGCCGGACGCCGGCATCAAAGCCCTCGGCCACGATGTCGAATTCCTCATCGGTCACGGTGACGTCGACCTGCACGCCGGGATTGGCCTGCGCGAATTCGGCCAGCAATGGACCGCGAATGAATCGCTCGGCGATCGACGAGACGGCGAGACGCAGCTGCCCCGTCGGCTGCGCGTCACGGTCGCGGGCGCCGTTGATCGCCTGCTCGACTTCGGCGAGCGCCGGTGCCACGCGCGCGTGCAAGCGCAGGCCGGCTTCGGTGAGACTGACGCTGCGCGTCGTTCGCTGCACGAGCGCCACGCCCAGCTGGTCTTCCATGCGCCTGATGGCCTGGCTCACGGCGGATCGGGTCACCCCGAGCCGCTCGGCGGCGCCACGGAAGCTCTTGGCTTCCGCGACCGCGATGAAAACGGCGACGAGGTTCAGGTCCGTGGTCATTGGTTAGCCATGCTTACCACCCCGGTCATCATTGGCCAACTTCTCCCACCCCTCGCCGGGGACTATCTCGGAAGCCACACGAAGGAGGCTCCGATGACGTCGCTCGATCAATACCGCCTGCTTGGCCGTTCCGGCCTGCGCGTATCTCCCCTTGCCCTGGGCACGATGACCTTCGGGACCGAGTGGGGATGGGGCGCCGATCCCGGCGAGGCCCGGCGGATCTTCGATCTCTATGTCGACCGCGGCGGCAATTTCATCGACACGGCGGTGAACTACACCAATGGCGCGTCCGAGCGCCTGGTCGGCGAGTTCGCCCGCGGCAAGCGCGATCGCGTCGTGCTCGCAACCAAATTCACCATGGCCCGCGATCCCGGCAATCCCAATTCCGGCGGCAACCACCGGCTCAATATGATTCGTTCGGTGGAGCAGAGCCTGCGGCAGCTCGAGACCGATCGCATCGACCTGCTCTACCTGCACGCCTGGGATGCGACGACGCAGCCCGACGAGGTGATGCGCGGCCTGGACGATCTCGTCCGCAGCGGCAAGGTCCAGTATGTCGGCATCTGCAACACGCCGGCCTGGCGCATTGCGCAGCTGCAGACGATCGCAGATCTGCGCGGCTGGTCGCCCTTCGTTGCGCTGCAGATCGAATACAATCTGGTGGAGCGCACGGTCGAACATGAGCTCATTCCGCTCGCGGCGAGCCTTGGCCTCGGCGTGCTGCCCTGGTCGCCCCTCGGCGGCGGCGTGCTCACCGGCAAGTACAGCCGCGCCGATCTCAGGGATTCGCAGGAGCGCGCCGTCGGCACGACACGCGCCTCGATCATCGCGTCATCAGGCCTTCTCAACGAGCGGTCGCTGGATGCGGCCGAGACGGTGCGAGCCATCGCCTGGGAGCTCGGCGCAACGTCCTCGCAGGTGGCGATCGCATGGACGCTGGCCAAGCCAGCGGTCACCGCGCCGGTGATCGGGGCCCGCACGCTGGAGCAGGCAGAAGACAATTTCGGCGCGGTCGGGATCTCGCTGTCTCCCGAGCAGATGGCGCGCCTCGACCAGGCGACCGCGCCCGATCCCATTTTTCCAGGCCGTTTCGTGCGCCGCCCGATGGTGGAGCAACTCATCTTTGGCGGCGCCAGCGTCGCGCGGCGCGGGTAGGTCTAGCAACAACGCGACCGACCTGCGTGCATCACTTCGGGGCAGACGGCATCTTGCACCAGAAAGGGAGACACCAATGGCAACCATGCTCAATCGCGCGCTTGCGTCGTGCGTCTACGCGGTCATCGTCACCGCTTCCACCCTGACGACGGCCGCACCCTGCGGACAGGCCAATTCCGTGCAGGACGACAACAAGCGCATCGTCACCGATGCGTTCGATCGCTGGGCGGCGGGAGGCACCACCTTCTTCAATGACCTGCTGCACGACAACGTGGTGTGGCGCATCAGGGGATCCGGTCCAAGCGCCGGCGAGTTCAGAGGGCGCGATGTGTTCGTTGATCGCGCGGTCCGCCCGTTCGCGAACCGGTTGTCGACACCGGTCCGTCCGACTGCCGTGAGGATCTTCGCCGATGGTGATCACGTCATCGCGCATTGGGAAGGCAGCGGCGTGGCGCGCGACGGCAAGCCCTACGCGAACTCTTACGCGTGGATCCTGCTCATGCAGGACGGCAAGGCGGCGGAGGTGACGGCCTATCTCGACCTCGCACCCTATGACGACGTCCTCCGGCGCATTCCTCTGCCGGCACAATAGGCCGCACATAAGAGTGATATCGCTTGTGGCCATCCTTCGAGACGCCCGCCGTTGGCGGGCCCTCAGGATGAGGACCGCGTGCGTGGCACTGGTTTCAGCGGGCTCCGATGCCGCTGAGCCTCATCCTGAGGAGGCGCGTAAGCGCCGTCTCGAAGGACGAGGCGCGCGCTCAGCTCGCGCCAAGAGCCATATGCGAAAGCCCCACCGCGAGCAGGAGCTTGAACCCATCGCCCGTACGATCCGACCTAGCAAGGTCCCGCCATCCGGCGGGCGCCAGGTGATCTTAGGGACGATGTTCGACAAAACCTACCGGCAGCGCCTCGAAGCCGATCTTGCGCGATGGGAGGCCGACGGCGTGATTGCGCCGGCGGCGGCCGTCGCGATCCGCAGCGCGCTGCCGCCGCTTCCGGCCGGCATCAACATCGCCGTGGTCGTCGCCATCGTCGGCGGCCTGCTGATTGCCGCCGCGTTCCTCGCCTTCGTCGCGGCGCACTGGACCGAGATCGCGCGCCTGGCGCGGTTCGCGATCCTGCTGGCCGGCATGGTGATCGCCGGCGGTCTCGGCGCCTGGTTCGCCGCGAGAGAGCGCACAATTCTCGCCGATCTCTGTGCCAGCGTCAGTGCCATCATCTTCGGCGCCGGCATCGCGCTGGTCGGTCAGATGTACCACCTCGGCGACGACTTCGCCGGCGGCATGCTGTTGTGGTCGATCGGCGCGTTTGCCGCGGCGCTTCTGACCGGCTCGCGCGGCGCGCTCGCGGTCGGCCTCGTCGCCGCCTCGATCTGGACCTGCATGCGGATCACCGACGCGTCCGACGTGCTGCATCTTCCGTACGTCTCGGTCTGGCTCATCGCCGCCGCACTCGCCTTCGCCTGGAATTCGCGCGTCGCGGCTCATCTCGTCGCGCTGGCGCTGCTGCCGTGGTGGATCGCGACCTCGCTCCGCTTCGAATTCGAGGGCACGCAGCCGTCCTTCGTGCTCGCGAGCGGTGCGGCCCTGCTGTTCGGCGCCGGGCTCGCGATCGCAGCCGCGCCGTCGCCGCGCGCGCTCCGGCTCGGCACTGTCCTGTCGATTTACGGCGCATTTTCACTGGCCATCGCCGCGTTCCTGGAGGTGACGACGGTCGACGATCTCGTCCGCTTTCGCGAAGGGTCCATTGCGGGCCAGCCGCTTTGGGCCATCGCGTGCGGAAATGCCGGCGTGATCCTCGCGCTGGCCTCGGCTGCGATCACCAGGCGCGCGGGAGAACTGCTTGCAGCCGCTGCGATCGCCCTGGTCCTGCTCGCGGCGCCGGTCTGGCCGGCCTCCATGGCCGGCGAATCCTGGCTCGCCTATGCCGCGCTGCTCTCGGCCATGCTGTGTCTCGTGGTCTCCGGCATGCTCGATGACGTGCGCCCGCGCATCGTCGCCGGCTGGCTCGGGATGGCCGGGGTCATCGCCGGCATCACCTGGGCGGTGAAGGGATCGCTGCTGCGCCGCTCGGCCTTCTTGGCAGTGGCGGGCGTCGCGGCCGTCGCCTTTGCCACCGCGCTCAATCGCATGCTGCCGAGGGCCGCGCGATGAACGGGATGATCGCACCCGTGGTAGCATCCTTGGCCGCATTCTGGCGGCGCATCCCGAAAGCCATGCTGTTCGGCGTCGCCATCCTGATCCAGTGCGCGCTGCTGGTCCTGATGGTCGCCGACCGCATCCAGATCCTGCGTAACGGCGTCGAGGTCACCCTGCAGACGCAGCCGGTCGATCCCCGCGATCTCCTGCGCGGCGATTATGTCGTGCTCCGTTACGACATCTCGCAAGTGCCGGCCGGCGCGCTCGCCGGCAAGGTAGCCGACGCGCGCCATCCAACCGTGTTCGTCAAGCTCGCGCCCAGGGCGGACGGCGTCTATCAGGCGGTCTCGGTGCATGCCGAGCCTGTTACGGTCACCGCGCCCGAAGTGCTGATCCGCGGCCGCGTCGGCAATTACGGCGGGTCCTGCGGCGACGACCGGCGAAGGTTCTGCGACAACCTGCCGATCAAATATGGCCTCGAAAGCTATTTCGTGCCCGAAGGCGAGGGCAAGAAGCTCGAGGACGCCCGCAACCAGCAGAAGCTGCGCATCGTCGCCGCCGTGCTGCCCTCCGGCCGCGCCGCGATCAAGCGGCTGCTGCTGGATGGGGAGAAGGTGTATGAGGAGCCGCTGTATTAGGGGATGGTTTTAGGGGTACCCGAGTCAAACAAGGCCGCTCAAGTTTTGGTTCCCACGCAACCTATTGATGTTACAAAACTTCTTTGAAGTACCGCGCGCGAAATGCGGCATAGGTGCTAGCCTATCGGGTCCGAATCCCTCCTCTCCGCCATAAGTTGTGGTTCCAAAAAATTCCCCGTAGAGTAAGTGTGGCTTACGTTTGCTTCAGGCGGCGAAATTCGTGCGCGCACAGCCGAGGGAGTGGCCGTCCGCATGGCGACCGTCTTCCAGATGACTGTTGACCTTCGTCTGAGCGAGTAGAGCCCCACTACGAGGTGGGCTAAGCAGGGAAGTTACGATGGGGCCGATTCGGCTCCTAATGGGGGGCTTAGACCGTGCAAAGTTCAAATGCCGCACGAGCAACAAACGTCATTCCGCTCCGCCCTAGGGGCAGTCCCGAGATAGCTGTCGAGTGTGCAGACAATCTTACGTTTAGCTGCGGTCAAGAATGGTCGAAATGCATACGGCTGCGATGTTGTACAAGAGTACATCGATATCGCTTATCAACGATTGGACGCGTTAGGTGCAGGTCAACTGCGCACGCGCCCCATGAATAAGCCGGTGTATGATCCAGAAAAGGAAGGTTAGCGAATGAAGCTCGCCTTCACTCACGACCACCACAACGGTGCAGCTGAGTGGCAGAAGAGAGACCTGTTTGATTGGATTTCGAAGGGCTGAGGCTGATACGTTTGTATTCAATGCAACACCCAATGATCGCTCCGCACGATCTTGTTCCGATTATCAAGAAGGTTGAACCGAACGCGCCCAGCTGTGATTTCCCTGCCGCCCTGAAGCTGCACGACACTGTGCCGAAGGACGCGCCCCATCAAGGTGTGGAGTTTTACCGCGACTGTTTGTTTGGCGTATTGCTGATAGAGCTGCCGGAATGGGCAAAACTGGTAACTCTGGGGCGAGGGCGCTTCATCAAGAGGTTGAACGCGTCTGAATTTCGAGATGTTAGAAGCTTGTTTCGCCAAGCCCGTCTTCTCGATGAGCCGCCTGAGATGTCAGATATCGAGTGGTGGGACCGATTGCAGGCGAACGTTCGTTCAGATCAAGACGCGGATAAGATGCGGCGTGCGCGACAAGCAGAGCAATTGAGTCTGAACCACGAAGCTGAGTTTCTTCGGAAGGCTGGTATCACAAAGGAGCCTGTTTGGATATCCATCGAAGATAATACCGCGGGATACGACGTGCTCTCGTATCGAGCAGGCGAGTTTGGATTGTTAAACCGGTTGATCGAAGTGAAGTCGACAATCGCGTCGCCCTTACGATTCTTCTTAACTCGAAATGAGTGGGACCAAGCCGACCAATTTGGTGAGGCATTTGTATTCCATATTTGGAATCTCCAGGTCGAACCGCCGGTCTTGTTCGAACGTACTGTCGAACAAGTTAGGCCCCATGTGCCCGTCGACAACGAGAAGGGCCAATGGAAGACCGCGATGATCCCGGTGAACGTCTAGTGAAGAATAGCTGCAGACAAAATGCCGGCATCAGGCAGGCCTCTTCTAAAACTGCTCTGGAGGCAAAAAGAGGCGATCGGATCGCGTTGCGGGGCAGGGGGCGTTGAATGGACGCGGCGTCAGAATTCACGGCTCTTAAGGATGGGGTTCTGTTTATCGTAGCACTCTATGGTGCAGTGCTCTCGACATTCAATTGGCGCCAAGCTGTCAAGAGGGAGCAGCGCCAGATCACTGTAAGTGCAACGATGACCGCGCCAGTATACGACGGCGGTGCCGTTGGGGGCGACTTACGCCAAACTTGAAGCTGTGAATATAGGTCAGCGTCCAGTAGCGATCAAAACAATTGCCTTCGAGCTGCCAAAAGGTGATCGCCTTTCCTTAGCCGCGGACGAGTTTCCTGGGACGCCGAACACGACACTCCCAGCGACGCTTTGTGATGGAGAGACGGCTTTCCTGATGGTGAGTCATGCTGCCATTGGCAACGCTTTACTCGAAATGCGGGTGAAGAAGGTACATCTAACGCCCATTTGTACCGACACCGCTGGCAATGTATATCGTGGCACGCCTTGGCCAGTCGATGGCCGGAAGCTCGCGGAGCGAGTATTCTAAGCTTACGGCGTTGTCGGTGCCGTCCGTAATCCCCCCCGTAGACCTTGCAAACCCGCGACATCACCAGGATGATCGCCGCGTCGTAGCATCGCTCGCGAGGTCTTCATGCGAAAATGCGAAGTCGCCGTGTTGGGTCTGGGGCTCATGGGCGGAGCAGCGCTAAGCGCATTGCTGGATGCCGGCGTCGATGCGCTCGGCTTCGACCCTGTCGCAGCAGGTTCGGATCGAGGCTCGTCACATGGGTCATGTCGCATTTTCCGTCGCTTCAATTTCGAAAACCCCAACTACACCAGCTTGAGCGACGAGGCTCATGCCGGCTGGATCCGGCTGCAGACCGAAAGCGGTCAAACGGTTCTGACGGAAACCCCTGTTCTGGAGGCCGGCCGCCCCGGCTCCGCCATGGTGGCGTCCTCGCGCGCGGCCGCGATCGCGAAAGGGCGGGCGGATCCGATGTTGACCGCGGCTCAAGCGAACAAGGAATTTCCAGCCTTTAGCCTGCCCGGCGACTGGGACGTCGTCGTGCAGGACGGTGGCGCGATCCTGCGCACCGAGGTCGTCATGACACTGATGCGCGCACGCGCTCGCGACCGCGTGATCCCGGAACGCGCGAGCTTTTCGCCGCGCCAGGACGGCGTGTCGATCCGCACGGCGACCGAAGAGTTCTTCGCCGAGCGCGCTATTCTGGCGCTTGGCCCATGGCTCGGTCGCGCACTCCCGCAACTCGCCGCGCTGCTGAACGTGACCCGACAGGCGGTCGGCTGGTTCGCGCCTGCCAGCCCCGACAGCGTGGCGCTCGGTCGTTTCCCGATCTTCATTCTCGACCGAGGTCCTGATGACACCGTCTACGGCTTTCCGGACTTCGAACAGCGCGGCGTCAAAGCTGCGCCTCACAACCACGGGCCCGTGGTCGGCCCCGACGACTGGGGCCCGCAGGCCAGCGATGCCGAACTCCGCCCGATCGGCGACGCGTTGGCCGCCCTCGTCCCGGGTGCGGCCGGGCCCATCATCGATCGCGACGTCTGCCTCTACACCAACACCGCGCCCGCCGACCGCCGGCTAGACGCGGGCGAGGAATTCATCATCGATCGCTGGCCGGAGTCCCGCCTGATCGTCTGCTCCGCGTGCTCAGGCCATGGCGCGAAGTTCGCGCCCGCCATCGGGCAAAGGCTTGCTCGCCTTGCCACCGATCCGTCCTACCAGGCAGAATCCTTCTTTCAGCTTTCGCGCTATTCTCAATTCGCCTGAGCGGATGCTGGATGTTGCGGTGACAGTGCATAAAACGCGCACCGTCCGGCGGCTAACGCCTTGACGAGACCCGGGCCAAAGCCCTGCCTGTCCGACCTCTTGCGAGGATGCCACTATGCTCCTGTTTTGCCCGACGAAGCAAATGACAGGAGATGTCATTCGGAATGGGCGACACCGCGCGCAGCCAATCTCGTCGGCTCGCACCGTTGCGCCGAACAGCTGCGACAAACCACGATCCCCCGACTTTTCGGCCCCTAAAATCCCACCCGACCCAAACCCAATCCCCCTTCCCACCTAACCCATTGATCTTGCAACCCCCGTCTACTGTGCATGGGGTTGTTTTCGAACTTTTGTTGTTCCATGCCATCACGCGACACGTTCAACCGCCACGGCACCGGGCCAGCCGCCCCTACCCAAGCGAGACCAACATGCACTCTTCGGCCAGCGGCTGGGGCAACGGGCTTCTCGGCGTCATCATCTTCAGCGGCTCGCTGCCGGCGACGCGGGTGGCGGTCGGCGGTTTCTCGGCGCTGTTCCTGACGTCGGCGCGCGCGGTCATCGCGGCGCTGATCGGGGCTGTGGTGCTCGGCCTGCTCCGGCAGGCGCGGCCGCAGCGCCGTGATCTCGCCTCGCTCACCATTGTCGCCATCGGCGTCGTGGTCGGCTTTCCCCTGCTGACGGCGCTCGCGCTCCAGCACATCACGTCCGCGCGGTCCATCGTCTTCATCGGCCTGCTGCCGCTGTCGACCGCGATCTTCGGCGTGCTGCGCGGCGGCGAGCGGCCGCGGCCGCTGTTCTGGCTGTTCGCGGGTCTCGGCAGCGCCACGGTGGCCGGCTTCGCGCTCTCCGGTGACGGCTCGGCCTCGCTCGAAGGCGATCTCCTGATGGTCGCCGCGATCGTGCTGTGCGGCCTCGGCTATGCCGAGGGCGCCGCGCTGTCGCGCCGCCTCGGCGGCTGGCAGGTGATCTCCTGGGCGTTGCTGCTCGCGCTGCCCTTGATGCTGGTGCTCGCCGTGCTGACTTGGCCGCCGGCCTGGAGCGGCATCGGTGTGCCCGCCTGGATCGGGCTCGCCTATGTCTCCGTCTTCAGCATGTTCGTCGGCTTCATCTTCTGGTACCGCGGGCTCGCCATCGGCGGCATTGCCCGCGTCGGCCAGCTCCAGCAGCTGCAGCCGTTCTTTGGCCTGGCGCTCGCCGGCCTTCTGCTCGGCGAGCCGGTCGCAGGCAGCATGATCGCCGCGACGGCAGTCGTGGTCGCCTGCGTCTTCTTCGCGCGGCGGTTTGCGTGAGGCGGCGACGCCAAACCTTGATCTAGATCAATGCCTGTCCCGGCGCGGTGCCTGCCTTTAATGCATGACAAGCGAGGGAGGACGTGATGCGACAGCGAACGAAATTGTGGTTAGCCGGCGCCGTTGTTGTCTGCGCAGCCTTGGGCTCGGTGCAGTGGTCGGCACAGGACGGTCTTTCACTCTCGATCCAGAGCGCGGAAGCCCGCGTCGGCCGGCCGGCGACCCCGGCGAGCGTTGCGGGCGTCGCACGTCGAACGACGCGTCGTGCCGTGGTCGGTGGCGCGGCCGTCGGTGCAGCAGCCGCAGGAGCCGCCGTCGTGGCGCCAGCCTGCGTCCGCGTGCTGGTCAACGGCGTCTGGGTCTGCCGCTAGGCCTCACTGCTGCCCCATCACCGTTCGCGTCAGCGCGGCCTTCGCGAACTTCTTCAGCGGCATCGGCTTGCCGAACAGAAAGCCCTGCACGACGTCGAAGCCGATCTCGCTCGCCGCGATGAGGTCGGCGCGGCTCTCGACCCCTTGCGCCACCGCGCCCGCGCCGAAGGTCTGCGCCAGCTCGACGATGTGACGGCACACCGTGCGCTTCAGCCGATCGCCGCCGCTGCCGGTGACGAATTGCCGGTCGGCCTTCAGCTTGACGAAGGGAATCTTGTCCAGCTCCATCAGCTGAGGCCAGTTGGCGCCGAGATTGTCGATCGACAGGCCGATATTGTGCAGGCCGACCTCGCGCGCGACCTCGGCCAGCAGATCGAGCTCGCGGATCGCCTCCTCGCTGTCGATCTCGACCGTCAGCCCGCCGAAGGCCGGATGCGTCGGCACGCGGCGGCAGAGATCGCGCACCGCCTGCGGCTCCCTGAGATAGGCGGCGGGAAGATTGATCGACAGGTCGACCGGACTTTGCTGCTCGAGCAGATAGTGCCAGTCCTGCACGGCGCGATCGATCACGAACTCCGACAGCTCGCGGAAATGCGGATCGTGCGGCTCCGGGATGAAATAGGCCGGCGGCACCACGCCCCAGGTCGGATGCCGCATCCGCACCAAGGCCTCGGCGCCGTTGCGGACCAGCGTGCGCGCGTCGATCTTGGGCTGGTACCAGAGCTCGAGCCAGCCGGCATGCAAGGCCTCGCCGACATGCACGGCCGGGCTCGGCGCCGGCTCCTCCGGCAGCAGCATCGCAACGCGCTCGCGTAGCGTCTCCGCGGCAAAGGGCGTGGTCAGCGGCGGCAGCATGGCAAGGCCATATTCGTCGCCGACCTGCCGCACGGCTTTGACGATGATCGAATCGCGGGCGCCGACGGCGAGAACCTTGCCGGCAAATGCCTCACGCACCAGGATTTCGAGGAATCGTCCCGGCTCGATGCCGTCGGCGGCGATGCCGAGCAGGATCAGGTCGGGTAATTCGGTGGCGAGCACCGTCTTCAGCTCCTCGGCGCTGGCGCATTCGCAGGTGACGAAGCCGAGATCCTCGAGGATCTCGCTGAGGAACGCGCGCAAGTGACGCTTGCTGTCGGCCACGCAGGCGCGCGGCGTCACCTTTCGCCGTCCGAAGGTCACAGGCCTTCGTCCGACGAGTTCAATCATCCCATCGTTCATCGTACACCACTCCCGTTCCGTGACGGTTTCTTAAACGCGGAGCGTGGGTTCAAATAAGGAGAGCTTCACATCGTTCTTGAATTATCTGAGTAACGTTAAGCCCTGCAATTCGAGCTAATTTGTCGACAGAATCTTCGAAATGAATTCGCATACCCCAGCACCACACGCGCAGCGCCGGTTGTTGCAGGTGAAATGTCTCCGCACGCAAACCGGCGCGACTTGCCGGTCGGCGGCATCGAACGATGCACTCGCGCGGGTTGCTTCGAGGCGGCGATGAAGCCGGCGCAAGGTGAATCGGCGCCGACTTTCACGCTTGCGTCTTCCCGCGATGCGCGCACCGCCGCCTTTCGCTCGTGACGGTCATGCGACAACGGGTCCGCGCCGGCGGCCGAGAATGTGAAGCACATCACACGCGCGTTGCCGCGCTCGCGCTAAAGGTCCCCCGAGCCGGTGGAGGGCTGTCGAGGATTACAGCTATGTCGATGCGGCGAATGATGTATTGGTGGTTCAGGTTCGTGCTGTCAGGGCGATTCATGGATCGCTTCCTGTGCCTGCCGCGCTAGCCGCGCGGCACACGGTTTTTCGCGGCCGAACCGGGTCTAGAGCATGATCCGGAAAAGTGTGCAGCGGTTTTCCGGAAAGATCATGCTCAAACGCTTTAGGTTTGCCCGATCAATTTGCGGAACGCCGCCGCGCCGTCCTGCATCGCGTCTCGTCCCTTCCAGGCCAGATAGGACAGCTTGCCGCCGAGCGTATCGTGGCTGCGCAGCCGCCGCGAGCCGAGAATGTGGCCGACATTGTCGGGAAAGCGGCTGACCTCCGCCGTTACCAGCGCCGCGATTGCATCCATCAATTGCTGGAGGCGGACGCCCCATTCGCACTGCTCGATGCCGTCGATGCGGACCTTGAGCGCGTATTCGGTATCGTAGATGTCCGCGAGCAGGTCGCGGGCGATCAGCACCCGATTGTTGCGAAGCGCGACACGAAGCGCGAGACGCTTGTCGTCGAGCCGGTCGAGCACCATGTGAACGACGCAGGCATAGGGCGTGGCGGCAACGTCCGCGGCGGCCTTGCTCGCCGCGGGCTTGGTGGCAAGCCGCACCAATTGCCAGGACGTCCTCAGGCAGCGCGCCACCAGCGCCAGCGCGAAGGGAAGCGCCTGGGGATGCGCCTTCTTGAAGGCGTCGAGCTGTAGAGTGATCTGGGCGACCTGGCTGTCGTCGAGCTTCGCGATCCTCTCGGGCAGCTTCTCGTTGAACTTCGGCAGCGCATCACCGCAACGCAACACCTGCAGCATCTTCAAGACGTCGTCGAAGGCGGTGCGCGAGGCCGTGTATTGCGCAAGCTTGGCCCGCGCAGCTTCGGCGCTCTCGGGCGAGGCGAGGGTGCTCTCGAGGACCTTGACGACCTTGGTCTGGAAGGTCGAGGCGATCTTCTGGACTTCCTTCGGGTTGTTGGCCGCGACCTGGTCGCCGATCGCCTTGATGTAGTCGCGCGCCATGGTGGGCAGAAGGTCGCGGCAGATCCATTCCCAGATCGGGGTGAGGGTATTGCGCGAGATCCGCCCCATGTTGGCATGCTCGGGCGCGCCGTCGATCAGCAGCAGCTCGAGCGGCGCGAAGAAATAGCGCGACGGGCTGGTCGCGCGCGCCTGGGTCGATCCGTCCTTGCGGAATTCGGCGCGCAAGCGGGCCTGGATGTCGGCCGAACCCGGCATGTCGATGCCGCACAGCTCGAGCCGTTCGAGCTCGCTGAGCAGACAGCTGCGCGACAGCGGCGTCAGCCTCTGCAGAAATTCCGATAGCCGGTCGATCTCGTCCATGGCACGCAATCTTTCGCAGCGTGGCCCGCGGGCTTGCGGGCCCAATGCGTGGAGGCATTTGCGCGCTCTCAACCTCCCTAGAGAAGCAAGTCGCCGTTAATTAATCCGTAAAATCCGGGGGGTGGATGTCGGAGCAAAGCGTTCGCCGAGGCGCTTTTCCCGTTCTCACCCCACGATTTCGGCAGAAAACTCAACCGCTGCATGGTCGCGTGCGGCGCCGCGCAAGCACAAATTGTGCCGAAGTCGCCATTTCAGCGTAAAACCGTCTAAATCACCGTAGTCATACGGAGCAAAAAGTTAATCACAGACCCGCCCCGGTTCCGCTAAACGAGTGACATGGGGTCACAGAATGATACGGCCACCGATTCGCGGCCGTCGGCATGGCACGAGAGCAGCGCTGCTTCAGCTGAAGAGCCCGATTTCGCCCGCCTGAGCGCCTTGCGTGCCAATGCGGCCGACGAAATGGCGGCTGCCATCGCCCGCGAGCTCAATGGCCCCCTGACCGCGCTGCTGCTCTATATGGGCGAGATCAAGCACCACAGCGATCAGCTCGTCCCCGCGACCGGCGATCGCGCCTATTTGCAGCGGGTGGTGGAGAACGCGCTGGCCCAGACCGAGCGCGTTTGCGGCCTGGTCAAGCAGCTCGCCGGCCCGCCCAAGGGCGGCTCCAAGGGCGGCTTGCCGAGCCCGTCCGAAGAGGCAGAATCGAAGGCCGCCCGCGTGCAGCGGCTGCCGAGCGCCGATCTGATCGGCCCGTCGGGCCAGAAGCGGCTGACCAGGCGCGAGCGCGAGGTGCTGAGGCTGATCAGCGAAGGCTACTCGAACAAGCAGGGTGCGCTTCGCATGCAGATCAGTCCGCGCACTTTCGAGAGCCATCGCGCCGAGGCGATGCGCAAGCTCGGTGCGCGCAACACCGCGGACCTCGTCCGTGCGGCGCTGCTGCATTCGATCGACTGAGGCCGGGCCCGTCGCCCGCCGTCGGGCGAGACCCGACTCCTATCTCGAAAATTTGGAGATCCGTGGCGCTCAGAAATAGTCTTCGGCGAACGGACGTGCGCGCGAGGCGGGACGCAGCGGCTTGATCTCTTCCTTCGGCGCGCTCGGAATGATCGTGATGGTCCAGCGGGGGGGCATGCTCGATTCCTGCTCCAGCACCGAGCGCACGAAACCGGTCACGGTCGACTCGCCGGCCTTCACCGTCGCCATCCGGCCGTTGAACTGTGCGATCCGGAAGCGACGAACCTCCTTCTGGTCTGCGGTCTCGTAGGTGAACATGGAAAACCCTCCTGGTTTTCCGGGACTATCGCCAGCTATGATTAGCCATCTGTGAAAATCGCAAACCGTAGAAGTACGGCGGGAATGCACGCGCGAGTAGTCCGGAGCGTTTTCACGCGAAGCAGCGCGACGAGCGCGCATCCCACGCGAGCTAGCCTTGCGGCTCCTGCGCATGCGCGGCGGCGTAGGCCGCATCCATCTGGTCCAGGAGCGCGCGGAATTCGGTCTCGCCGAGGCTTTCCGCGGTTTTCTCCAGCCGGAGCGCCAGCGCTGCCAGCCTGAGATAGCCGAACGTTCCGGCCGCGCTCTTCAACGAATGTGCTTCGCGCGCGATCCTGGCGTGGTGCTGCGCAGGCGAGAGCGTTCGGAACGATTGCAGGCGCGCGCAGGTCTCGCTCCAGAACACGTCGCGCACTTCACCGGCGCCGTCCTCGCCGATCTCGCGCACCAGCGCTTCGTACGCGCGCGGCTCGCGCGCGGGTTCGGCATCGATCGCGTTCGCAAGCCCGACGGTGACGTCAAACATGTCTTGCCTGCCCTGATCCGGTTCGTGTCGCGCGGCACGCCGCCGCGCGAGGCATGTCGCGTGTGTACGGCCTTCGAATTTCAGTTCTGGTAGCAGGATGGCTGGTGTTTGCAGGCCGGCATTAGCCCGCGGTTTACCAAGCGACCGCGGCGTTCAGGGCGGGCCGAGCAGCCGGTCGTACTGGGCCTTCACGGCGGCGTAGCATTCGCACGCCGTCTGGCGCAGCCCGTCCAGGTTGGTGATCTGGATGTGTCCGCGGCTGTAGTGGATGAAATTGGCCTGCTGCAGGGAGTTGGCGACCAGCGACACGCTGTTGCGGCGGGCCCCGATCATCTGAGCCATGGTCTCCTGAGTCAGCAGCAGACGCGACTCGCCCGACATGTCATGAGTGTGCAGCAGGCAGCGCGACAGCCGCGACTCCACCGGATGGGCGGCGTTGCAGCCCGCGGTTTGCTGCACCTGGGCGTAGACCGCCAGCCCGTGACGCGCAAGCTGCGTGCGCAGGGCGCTGCTCTGATCGGCAGCCATGCGCAGGCGATCCAGATCCACCACCGAGGCGGCGCCGGGAACCAGCACGATGGCGGTGTTCAACGCACACGCATCACCCTCGATGGCGAGCGTTCCGAGCAGGCTGCCACGGCCGATCATGGCGACTTGCACATGCTCGCCTTTGGCCAGTTCAACCACCAGCGAGATGACGCCGCGGTGAGGAAAATAGGCGCGCATGAGCGTCTCGCCGGTCTCGACCAGCACCGCCCCGTGGGGCAGATCCACAGTTCGCAGGTGCGGGCGGATCAACTCATAATCGTCTGCCGACAGTGCGGACAGGAAACCGTTGGACGGACGCGCCATGCTTTCCAAAGCTGCCTCCTCCGTACCCTTGCACCTGGGAATCTCACGTCTGCACTCACGCGGTGCGCGGGTAAGTTCCATCATCCTCGCGGCGGGATACATTGGCAATTGAGACAAGTTGTCCGGCCCTGGCGATGCATCGACGCTGCGTGCAGGTCGGAACACAGAGATCGCATCGTGCTCCCGTCACGCCACGACTCCCATCAGGCGCAGGTGATGGGCCTTCACCGCCGAATAGCAGCCGCAGGACGTCCTTGGGATCGATGATCTCGATCTGGCCGCGGCTGTAGCGAATGATGCCGGCGCGCTGCAGCGCATGCGCGACCAGCGAGATCGCGTTGCGGCGGACGCCGATCATCTGCGCCAGCGCCTCCTGGGTCAGCGGCAGGATTTGGCCGTCGGACAGGTCGTGGGCGCGGAGCAGCCAACGCGCGAGCCGCGCCTCGACCGGATGCAGCGTATTGCAGAGCAGCGATTGCTGCACATGCGCGAGCATGACCTGCTCGTGGCGGACCATCAGCTTGCGAAGGCGTGCGCTTGCGGTCGCGACCGCGCGGAAAACCCCGAATTCGATCACGGAAGCAGCTCCTGGGAACAGCACAACCGCGTCCATCGGCGAGATGCCGTCGGCAAGGGCCGCACCGGCCCCCACGACGCTATCGCGGCCCAGCATCGCAAGTCCGATCGTCTGTCCTTCGGACGGCTCACCCTGATCGAAACGCATCCACCATGCGGGAGGTAGACATGTCTCGGTGCAGTGCCGATCTCGCCCATGACAGATTTGCTGACCATTTCAACCGTCGCGAGGTGCGGACGCAGCAGATCGAAATCCGCGGCATCGAGCCGTTGCAGCAGCTGGTTGGGCGGGCGGCCGCTCACGGTCATGCAGGTTAATCCGGCGGGTTCGATGGACGCCGGGCGCGGCGGCCTTCGTCACTCAGTTGCACGGCGCGCAAATACTAATCTAAAGGTTGTGGCATCGTCCATATACCCGTTAGAGGGCAGACAGCCTGTTTCATTTGCGGCGGAATTAAGAGGCGCACACTGATTCGCTGACAAGGCGGCCGCCCTGCAACACGCACGCGGGAATAAGCGGCAAGGGCCTCAGGAGCTGGAAGGCATTGCATCCGCGCTGGCCATCGGGCCGGCTCGCGTCGCCTCGTCCGCTTCCGCAAACGACGTTCATCTCTCATCGTAGCAAAGGAGAAAAGGCGTGCCGCACGGTTCAATCGTCGAATCGCCGAAACGGGAAGCCCAATTGGGGCGAGACGATCTGCGCCATATTCTCGTCGTCGACGATGCCCCGATGGTGTGCATGGCCATCGAGGTTTACCTCCAGCGCAACAATTTTCGGGTGACGATCGCCGAGGGTGGTGAAGCCGGACTGCGCGCCCTAGATCTGATGATCATCGACATCTTCATGCCGCACATGCGCGGGTTCGAATCGATCCGGATTTTCCACGAGCGGGCTCCGGTCATTCCGCTGATCGCGATGTCCGGCTACGCCTTCGCGAATTTGGACTCGCCCGCGCCGGACTTCCTGCGGATGGCGCTGGAGCTCGGCGCCGCGCGCTGTCTGCGCAAGCCGTTCACGCCGCACGCGCTGCTCGCCGCCATCAACGATTGCCTGGCAGAGCCTCGCCCCCGCTCCGACATTGCCACGGCCGTGCAGCTCGGTTAGCGCGACACGAGCCGCTTTCCCCGCGGGGTAACGCTTCGTTTACCTCGAGCGTGGACCGCCTAGATCCGGCAACGCCCAAGCACTCGCGCGACGAGGGCGCGGCCGGCTTGCCTCGACCGCCTCTATCGTTCTTCACGAGTAGGACTTTCTCGCACGCCGCGTCGCGCGATTAGTGGCTCGTTCACCGCGCGGCTCCCGCCGTTGCGGCGCGGGGATGGTTTTGCCGAAAAGCGCTGCAACACGCGGCAGAACCGCAAACTTCTCTTCAAAATCCGTAGTAGCACGGAGGATGAAATTAACGGGACTGTGAAAGGGGATGTCTAACGATCCAAAATAGGGCGTCCGTCCGTGCCAAGGGTGGCTCGGACGTCGCGTTTGCGGCCCGGGTCAGTAAGGCGTAGCTCATGGATGATCTGTTGCGGGAGTTTCTGACGGAGACCAGCGAGAGCCTGGACACCGTGGACAATCAGCTGGTGAAGTTCGAGCAGGAGCCGAACAACGCCAAGATCCTGGATAACATCTTCCGCCT